>Ga0255772_10000405_pt1 | contig 42351 bp, 37 predicted proteins | sample 071ome_34_FD_179970 | JGI IMG/M metagenome (GOLD analysis project Ga0255772, IMG submission 179970) | Coastal salt marsh microbial communities from the Groves Creek Marsh, Skidaway Island, Georgia - 071411BT metaG (version 2) | ecosystem: Environmental > Aquatic > Marine > Intertidal zone >...
TGCGCCGGCTCCCGCCGACGGCGGTGACGACGACGAGAGAAGACCATGGGCGGAATGTAGTGCGGAGCCCAGACCTCGTACAGGTGGGCGCTCCCCCGCATTCCATCTCACGGTGCGTCGCTGTTAACGTTCGCTAACCATGCGTGCGACCGATGCCACCGCCACCGATGCGCCGACGCGCCGACCGGCCAATCGGCGCGAGCTGATCCTGGAAGCCGCAGTCGAGCTTTTCCACCATCACGGCTACCCGGCCACGAGCGTCGATGACATCGGCAAGGCCGTCGACGTCTCCGGCCCGGCCATCTATCGCCACTTCTCCTCCAAGGAGGATCTCCTCGTCGAGGCGATCACCCTCGCCGCCGACGAGGTTCACGCGGTCAACCGCTCCGCCCGGGCCGACACCGACGATCCCCGCGCACTGCTCACGGGCTACATCCGCGCCTACACCGACGTCGCGCTCGAGCGTTCGGCCCTCATCGCCGTGTGGACCTCCGAGCGTCGCCACCTCAGCCGCGAGCGCCGATCCCCCATGGGTCGCCGCCTTCGAAGCTGGACGCACGAGTGGACTGACGCCCTGCAGGCCGCTCGTCCCGAACTCGACGACGACGACGCCTTCCTGCTCGTCACCGCAGCCATCGGGTTGATCACGAGCGTGGCCACCGGCCCCGACCGGCGCGATGATCCCCACTTGGCCGAGAACATCGTCACGATGGCACTCGCCACCCTTGACGCTCCCGTCCGCTAGTCCCCGGAGGCTGCCCGTGCCCATCAACCCCGACGCCGTCGGCACCGTCGGTCCCGAAAACGAGATCTCCTGGACCAGCAAGGACTCGCTGCTCTACGCGCTGGGAGTCGGTGCAGGGCAGACCGATCCGACCGGGTTCGAACTCGAGTTCACCACGGAGAACACCTCGGCAACCGCCCAGCAGGCGTTCCCCACACAGGTCGTCGTCCTCGGCGGTGGTGGCGGTGTCGACTTCGGCGATTTCAACCTCGCCGCTCTGCTCCACGGCGAGCAGCACATCACCCTTCACCAGACGCTCCCCGCCGAAGGCACGGCAATCGGCCAGGGACGCGTCGCCGCAATCCACGACAAGGGCAAGGCGGCACTCGTCGTGCTCGAAACCGACGTTCGCGACACCGACGGCAACCCCTGGTGGACCACCCGCTCCGGCCTCTTCATCTCCGGCGAAGGGGGCTGGGGTGGCGACCGTGGGCCGTCGGCCACCTGGACGCTCCCCGATCGCGCCGCCGACATCGTGCACGGCTTCGACACCCGCACCGACCAGGCGCTGCTCTATCGCCTCAACGGCGACCGTAACCCCCTGCACTCGGACCCGTCGTTCTCCTCCCTTGCCGGCTTCGAGACCCCGATCCTGCACGGCCTCTGCACCTACGGAGTGAGCGGTCGGGCCCTGCTCCACGCGCTCTGCGACGGCGACCCCGACGGGTTCGGCTCGATGGGCGGCCGCTTCAAGTCGCCGGTCATCCCCGGCGAACGCCTCGACGTCCACATTTGGAACGAAGGCGATCAGGTGCTCTTCCAGACCCGTGTCGGCGACCGCGTGGTCTTCGACAGCGGTGTCTTCGCCCACCGCTGATCCGTCGATGTTCCTGAAGGGCGTCACTGCCTCGGCGGTCTCGGCCGAGGGCGTCGCTCCGGCCGCCGACTGGTCGACCTGGGAGCGCGACGGTCGAGCCCCGCGCTCGAGCGATGGCGCCGGCCTGCTCACCGACTTTCGCGACGATCTGCAGCAGTTCGTCGCGCTCGGCTGCAACGCCTGGCGGGTCACGATCGAGTGGGCCCGAATCGAACCGGAACCCGGCAAGGTCGACCACGACGCGCTCGACATCTACCGGGATGTGCTGGCCTTCGCCCGCGAAGTCGGGCTTCAGAACTGGATCACGCTCCAGTCGACCACGCTGCCCGGCTGGTACCTCGACGACGAGGGCGGCCATCGCGACGAGGATGCCCGGGGTCGGTACTGGCTGCGTCACGTCGACCGGGTGGCGGAGGCGTTCGACGAATTCGCCACCGGTTTCGTGCCGATCGACGACCCGATCGGGTGGGCCGTGCGCAGCTACGGGCTCGGCTCCCGGCCGCCCGGGCGCAAGGACCGAGTCGTGCTGCGCGACGCCGTCGAGGGGGCCGTGCACGCAACCCACGAGGCGATCCGGCTCCTGTCGTCGGGACGCCAACAGCTGATGACCGCCTGGCGAGCCGATCCGATCCACGCGCTCGCCGAGGACGACGGACGGGTGTCGCTCGAGGCGACCCAGGCGGCCCGCGGCTGGGAAAATCTTTTCTGGTCGTGGCTGCGGCTTCACGCCAACGGCGTGCTCGAACTCGACGGCCGAGCGCCGGTCGACGTGCCGCTGTTCGTGAACGCAGTCGATCACGTCGGGATCGTCCACGACCATCCGATCGGCATCGGTCCCGACGGTGGCTTCGCCCCGTGGCCGCGTGGCGCTCGAACCTCAGGCAGTGGCCTTGCCCCCGAACCCGCCGAACTCGCCGAGGCCCTCCACCGCGTCAGCGAGGCGCTCCCCGACCACTCGCTCGTCGTTGCAGGCCATGGGGTCAACACCGACGACGAGGCCTGGCGAGAACACCTGCTGGCTCGCACGCTCGACCATGTCCGCGAGGCCCATCACGACATCGGCCTCGCCGGATATTTCCACGACAGCGGGATCGACGGTTACGACTGGAAGCTCGGCTTTGCCCGGCCACGCGGCCTGCTCAGCCGAGGACGGGCACGCAAGGCGGCCGCCGACACCTTCGCCGACTGGTCGGTGTGAACCCGTTCGGGTTCAGCCCCGACTGCGGAACTGGGCGCGACCGCCCACGGCGTCTTTGTTGAGACGCTTGGCCAGGTGCAGCCCCTCGAGCACCATCTCGCACGCACTGGCGACCATCGCAGGCGAACTCGCAGCCTCCTCCTCGGAGATGAGGGCGTCGACCGGCGCCTTCAACGCAGGAACCCGATCGATGAGGGCGACATAGGCGTCGTCGGTGACGTCCTCACCCGTGTCGACGACGAGTTCGCCGTCGAACGCGTCGACGACCGCACGATGGGTGTCGGGCGGAACACGGTCCTTGAACACCTGCAGGATCCCGGCCTTCACCAGACCGTCGAGGATCTCCGCATCGCGTCCCTCGTCGAGCGTCTCGATCTCGACCTTGCCACTCGTCGACGCAGGTAGGGCCTCGAGGTCGACAACGCGCGGAACGGCAGCGCTGGCGCCGGAGCGCAGAGCACGTCGTACCGAGTTGGCGATCATGATCTCGAAGTTCGAGATCGAGAGACGGACTGACACACCGGACCGCTGGGAGATGTGCTGGCTACGACGAGCGGCATGGGTGACCGAAGCGACGATCTCGGTCATGAACGACGGCACGGTGAGATCGAAGCCCTCGCTGACGGAGATATCGGCCTCCTGCTCGACGATGGCGACCTCGGTCTCGACATCGAGTGGGTAGTGCGTGCGGATCTGGCTGCCGAAGCGATCCTTCAGCGGGGTGATGAGCCGACCGCGATTGGTGTAATCCTCGGGGTTGGCCGAGGCGACCAGGATGACGTCGAGCGGCAGCCGGACCTTGTGACCACGGATCTGCACATCGCGTTCCTCGAGCACGTTGAGCAGACCGACCTGGATGCGCTCGGAAAGATCGGGCAGCTCGTTCATCGCGAAGATGCCGCGGTTGGTCCGCGGGACGAGGCCGTAGTGCAGGGTGAGTTCGTCGGACAGGTAGCGCCCCTCGGCGACCTTGATCGGGTCGACCTCGCCGATGAGGTCGGCGATCGAGGTGTCGGGTGTCGCCAGCTTCTCGCCGAATCGGTCGTCGCGGTGGACCCATGCGATCGGCGTGTCGTCGCCGTGCTCGGCGATCAGTTCGCGTGCGTGGCGAGAGATGGGGTTGTACGGATCGTCGTTGATCTCGGAACCGGCGACGATCGGCATCCACTCGTCGAGGAGACCGGTGAGACCGCGGATCATGCGGGTCTTCGCCTGCCCTCGCTCGCCCAGGAAGATGATGTCGTGGCCTGCGAGCAGCGCATTTTCGAGCTGCGGGGTGACGGTGCTCTCGTAGCCGAGCACCTCGGGGAACAACGGCTCATCGGCCTGGATTTTGGCAATAGCGTTGCGCCGCAGCTCCTGGCGCAGCGACACCGACTCCCAACCGCTCGCCTTCAGGGCTCCGAGTGTCTCAGGGTTCGACATGGCCGGACCATACACGGATGCCAATCCATGACCCAGACGGGCGACCGGTAGCGTTCAGGGATGGACCTGTCCGGCGCGTGGCGTGCCGCCCCTGCTCGTGAGGAGCTCCGCCGGACCTTCCACGAACCGGCACTCGACGACCGCGACTGGGCCGAGGTCACCGTGCCTGGCCACTGGGCCCACACGCCCGACCTCGCCGACGAACGCGCGGTCCTCCACCGCCATCGCTTCTCGATGCCGTCCGTGGCGGAGGATCGGCGCCGCTGGATCACCCTGCACGGGATCGCCCAGCAGGGCGATGTCTGGCTCAACGGTGCCTACGTGGGCGATACCGACGGCTACTTCGTCCCGCACCAGTTCGAGATCACGCACCTGATGCGCGACACCGACGAGCACTGTCTCGCCGTCGATGTCACGGTGCCGTCGTTCGGCGATCCCGACGAACGCAGCAATCTGATGGGCGCCATCCTCGACCCGCAGCTGTCGGGAGCGGCCGGCCACAACCCGGGTGGCATCTGGCGCGAGGTGGCGATCCACGAGACCGGCACGAGCGCGATCCAACACTTCCGTGTCGTGTGTGTCGACGCCGACCGGGCTCGGGCACGTCTCGCCATGCGCTGCGTCTTCGACCACCCCGACGGCGGGCCGGTCCTGCTCCGAACGCACGTCGCTGGGATCAACCACGAACTCCATCATCCGGCGGCGGTCGGCGAGAACCGGGTCGAGTGGACGATCGACGTGCCCGAGCCCGAGCTGTGGTGGCCGCACTCGCTCGGTGAGCAACCCCTACACGAACTCTCGTGTGAGCTCATCGTCGACGGCCAGGTGCACGATCATCGGTCCTGCCGCACGGCCTTCCGCACGGTCCAACTCCGCGACTGGACACTCCACGTGAACGGAGTCCGTCTCTTCACGAAGGGCATCGTGATGTTGCCCACAACCCCACGCCCTGGCGATGCGACACCTCGCCAGGTCGCCGCCGACGTGAGGGCGGCCCGAGATGCCGGACTCGACCTGATCCGCTTCGTCGCCCACATCGCCCACCCCGAGGCCTATCGGACCGCCGACGAGCTCGGGATGCTGGTGTGGCAGGAGATGCCGCTGCGCGGGGTGATGGCTCGCGGCGTACGAGGTCAGGCGGTCCGCCAGGCCCGCGAGATGGTCGATCTTCTCGGTCATCACCCGTCGGTGGCCGTGTGGTGTGTGCACGACGAGCCCTTCCGGCGACAACAGACGCCCACGTCGACGCCACCGATCGTCGGCCAGCAACGCCCCTCGTGGAACCGGGCGGTGCTCGACACCTCCGTGCGGCGCGTCCTCCAACGCACCGACGGTTCCCGCCCGATCGTCAATCACACCGCCGTCCCGCCGCACCTTCCACTGCTCGACGGGACGACGAGCCACCTGTGGTTCGGGTGGCACGACGGCACGGCCGATGATCTGGCCGCTGCGATCGGCCGCCTTCCCCGCATGGGACGATTCGTGACGGCGTTCGGGGCTGCGAGCGTCGACCCGCAACTCCCCGAACTCCAGAAAGGGCGTTGGCCGGCACTTGACTGGAATCCGATTGCGGCAGCCGTCGGCGCTCGTCGCCGATCGCTCCATCACCTCGCCCCGCCCGAGCGGACCGGTAACGGGCCGGCCTGGGCCGAGACCACCCGCCAGGCCCAGGCCGACGTGCTGCGCACCACCATCGAGACACTGCGGAAGGTCAAGTACCGGCCCACCGGCGGCTTCTGCGCCTTCTACCTGGCCGACCCCGGACCCGCCGGCGGCTTCGGTGTCCTCGACAGTGATCGCCGGGCCAAGCCCGCCCTTCAGGCGCTCACCGATGCGTGTCGTTCGGTCATCGTGGTCGGCGAACCACTTCCCGCTTCGGTCCAGGTCGGAGAGGTGTACGAAATCGCGATCCATGTCGTGTCGGATCTGCATGAGCCATTGCGAGACGGGGTCGTCTCGGCGACGATCCACCACGCCGACGGCACCACCGACGTGCACCGCTGGGGCGGGGAGATCGAGGCCGACTCGGTGGCCCGCATCGCCCTGCTCTCGGTACCCGCGTTGCGACCCGGATCGCTCACGGTTGAATTTGCGCTCAACGCCGCCGTCGACAACGCCGAAAAGAGCGAGATCACCGCCCACAGCAGCATGAAGACAACTGTCAGCTGAAGTGGGCGCGTGCCCGCAGAGGGCAAGTACCTTTGTGAACCGCAGGACGTTTCACGAAGGAACACCAATCGATGGCACAGACCATGCCCGGCACCGACCACTCGGTGCCGGTACTCCGCCGCCGGGCGCCGCAGCTTCCCTGGCCGCTCAACCTCTACCAGACCGCCGTCGGCAAGAAGTACGTGATGGCCATCACCGGCGTCGGCCTCCTGGGCTTCGTCGTGGTGCACATGATCGGCAACCTCCACATCTACGAGGGCCCGACACAAGTCCACGAGTACGCCGAGGCGCTTCGCGGTCTCGGCGGTCACCTTGTGCCCCGGACCTTCCTGCTGTGGGTGCTCCGCATCGGCCTGATCGGCATGTTCGCAGCTCACATCCACGCCGCGTTCTCGCTCAGCCGCATGAACACGAAGGCCAACAAGGCCTACGCCGGTAGCCGCGACTATCTCGCCGTGAACTTCGCCAGCCGCACCATGCGCTGGACCGGCCCGATCATCCTGCTCTACCTGCTCTTCCACCTCGCCGATCTCACCTGGGGCTGGTTCAGCGACGAGTGGGTGCGGGGCGACGTCTACGCCAACGTCTACAACTCGATGAGCGCGCTCCCGATCGCCGCCATCTACATCGTCGCCAACGTGGCGCTGGCGACGCACATCTACCACGGCGCTTGGTCGATGTTTCAGACCCTCGGCATCAACAACCCCCGCTACAACAACGCCCGCCGGCGCTTCGCTCAGGGTCTCGCCGCCGTGATCCTGCTCGGCAACCTCAGCTTCCCGCTGGCCGTCCAGGCCGAGCTGATCGATCTCGAAGGCCACACACCCGGCCAGTACAACCTCGAATACGGAGAATGACCATGGTGATGCTCGACGCAAAGATCCCGGAAGGTCCCATCGAGGACAAGTGGGACAACCACAAGTTCAACGTGAAGTTGGTCAACCCGGCCAACAAGCGAAAGTTCGAGGTCATCGTCGTCGGCACCGGTCTTGCCGGTGCGTCGGCCGCCGCCTCGCTCGCCGAGCTCGGCTACAACGTGAAGGTCTTCACCTTCCACGACTCCCCCCGTCGTGCCCACTCGATCGCTGCTCAGGGCGGCATCAACGCGGCGAAGAACTACCGCAACGACGGCGACTCGGTCTATCGCCTCTTCTACGACACCGTGAAGGGGGGCGACTACCGGGCCCGTGAAGCCAACGTGTACCGCCTCGCCCAGGTGTCGGTCGACATCATCGACCAGTGCGCTGCGCAGGGTGTGCCGTTCGCCCGTGAGTACGGCGGACTGCTCGCCAACCGCTCGTTCGGTGGCGCCCAGGTGAGCCGCACCTTCTACGCCCGGGGTCAGACCGGCCAGCAGCTCCTGCTCGGCGCCTACCAGGCCCTTGCCGGCGCGATCCAGAGTGGCAAGGTCACGCTGTACAACCGCTCCGACGTGCTCGATATCGTCACCAAGGACGGCGAGGCGAAGGGCATCGTCGTGCGCGACATGCTCACTGGCCAAGTGCACGCCCACTCGGCGCATGCCGTCGTGCTCGCCACCGGCGGTTACGGCAACGTGTACTACCTCTCCACCAACGCGATGGCCTCCAACGTCACCGCAGCGTGGCGGGCCCATCGCAAGGGCGCCCTGTTCGCCAACCCCTGCTACACCCAGATCCACCCGACCTGCATCCCGGCCTCCGACGAGTTCCAGTCGAAGCTGACCCTCATGTCGGAGTCGCTGCGCAACGACGGCCGCATCTGGGTGCCCCGTGACCGCGACGAAGCCCGCTCGGCGGCCGAGATCGCGGAAGACGAGCGCTACTACTTCCTCGAGGAGAAGTACCCGTCGTTCGGCAACCTCGTCCCGCGCGATGTGGCAAGCCGCAACGCCAAGACCGTGGTCGACGAGGGCCGCGGCGTCGGCCCGCTCAAGAACGGCGTCTACCTCGACTTCGCTGCGGCGATCGCACGCGACGGCGAGCAGGCCGTTCGGGAGCGCTACGGCAACCTGTTCCAGATGTACGAGCGCATCACCGGCGAAGATCCGTACCACACGCCGATGCGCATCTACCCCGCCACCCACTACACGATGGGCGGCCTGTGGGTCGACTACAACCTCATGACCACGGTGCCGGGTCTGTACGCCCTCGGCGAGGCGAACTTCTCCGATCACGGTGCCAACCGTCTCGGTGCGTCGGCGCTCATGCAGGGCCTCGCCGACGGCTACTTCGTGCTGCCGTACACCATCGGCGACTACCTCGCCCCGAAGCTGGGGGAGACGCCGCTGTCGACCGACGATCCGGCCTTCACGCAGGCCGTGGCGGACGTCGACGATCGCACCCGCCAGTGGACCTCCAAGAAGGGCGGCACCCACGGCGTCGAGTACTACCACCGTGAGCTCGGCAAGATCGTCTGGGAGTACTGCGGCATGACCCGCAACGAGAACGGACTCGAAAAGGCGCTCTCGGAGATCCCGGCACTTCGCGAGGAGTTCCGCAAGAACGTGAAGGTGCTCGGTTCGCCCGACGGCATCAACACGATGCTCGAGAAGGTCAACCGGGTCGACGACTTCATGGAGTTCGCCGAGCTCAAGGTGCGCGATGCGCTGCATCGCAACGAGAGCTGTGGCGGCCACTTCCGCGAGGAGTCCCAGACCGAGGAAGGCGAGGCGCTGCGCGACGACGAGAACTTCGCCTATGTCGGTGCCTGGGAATGGAACGGTCCCGACGAGGCCCAGACCCTCCACAAGGAAGACCTCGAGTTCGAATACGTCAAGCTGACCCAGCGCAGCTACAAGTGAGTCTGGAAGATCACGCGCGATGAGTAAGAACCTCAACCTCAAGCTGAAGATCTGGCGACAGGCCGGTCCGCACGCCCAAGGCTCCTTTCTGGAGGTCGATGCCCACGACATTCCCGAGGACGCCTCGTTCCTCGAGATGCTCGATGTGGTCAACGAGCGTCTGATCGCCGACGACGTCGAGCCGGTCACATTTGGTCACGACTGCCGTGAGGGCATCTGCGGCACCTGCGGAGTGATGATCAACGGGCAGGCCCACGGCCCCGAGAAGGCCACGGCAACGTGCCAGCTGCACATGCGCAAGTTCAACGACGGTGACGAGATCGTGATCGAGCCGTGGCAGGCCACATCGTTCCCGGTTCTCAAGGACCTCATGGTCGACCGCCGTGCCTTCGACCGGATCGTCGAGGCTGGCGGCTACATCTCCGCCCCGACCGGCACGGCGCCCGACGCCAACGAGATTCCGATCCCGAAGGAGGTGGCCGACACCTCAATGGATGCTGCCGCCTGCATCGGCTGTGGCGCCTGTGTTGCGGCGTGCCCCAACTCGGCGGGTCAGCTGTTTACCGCAGCCAAGCTCCACCACCTCAACACGCTGCCCCAGGGCCAGCCGGAGCGGTGGAAGCGCACTGAGGCCATGGTCGAGACCATGGAGGACTACTTCGGTTCCTGCACCAACCACGGCGAGTGCGCCGAGGCGTGCCCGAAGGAAATCTCGCTTGACTTCATCGCGTTCATGAATCGCGATTATGTGAAGTCGAAGGTCAAGAACCGCAGTCTGGTCAGCAAGCGCTGATCGCAGACCTGGCGTCGCGCCAGCGTCAGGGCCGATCTGGCCATACTGCGGCGTTGCGCAGGTGTTCGATCAGGACGGGGACGAACTCGTCGAGCATCGGCGCAGGCGTCTCATGGCCGAGGCGGTCGACCTCGAGAAGCACCGCACCATCGATCCCGGTGGCCAGCGCGCGTCCATGCTCGATCGGGAAGACCGGATCGGCGGTGCCATGCACGACGAGTGTCGGTTGCCGAATCTCGCTGAGCCGATCGAGCCGGCTGGGCGATGCGTGCACGGCGACACCATGGCCCGACTCGGGCTGCCATCCGGTGGCGAGCTCGGCAGCGGCGAGACGTCGGGCCGAGTCGGCATCGAAGGGATAGGCATCGCCGGCCAGCAGCTCGGCAAGTTCGGCGAGCCAACCGACCATCGCTCGCCGATCGGGAGGTGGGCCGGCGTAGAGACGGTGCGTCATCGCGTCCACGAACTCGACGTCGGGCCCCGGTAGACGCTCATCGCCTGCGCCTGCGGTCGAGCCGAGAAGGGTCAACGAACAGACCCGCTCCGGATGATCGAGCGCAGCAACCTGCGCAACCATCCCACCCATCGAGCGGCCGACGAGATGCGCAGCCTCCAGGGTCAAAAGGTCGAGCAAGCCGATCAGATCAGCAGCGAGATCGTCGAGGAGGTAACCGGCCTCGGATCCAAGCCATGACGACCGACCACAATCACGGTGATCGAAGCGCACTACACGGAATCCGGCGCCGACCAGCGCGTCGACGAAGCCGGGCGACCAGTGGAAACCCGGCGTGTCGGCACCGGCCAACAACACGACAGTGTCGTGGCCGTCGCCGACCACATCGACCCACAGATCAACCTCACCGACTCGGAGCTGCTCGCCCCGATCGACGTCTCGTGCCGCGTCCGTCATCGAGCCGAACGGTACCGTTGGCCCCCGTGATCCCCAAGGTCGGTGCCCAACTCGTCCGTGGCTTGCTGATGGGAGCGGCCGACGTCGTCCCCGGTGTGTCCGGTGGAACCATCGCCCTGATCGTCGGCATCTACGAGAAGCTCATCGATCAGGTCCGAGCCGGAGCCAAGGCGCTCGGCATGCTCGTTCGCGGCGACCTTCGCGGCTTCTGGAAGCAGGTGAGGGGGCTCGACGTCACGTTCCTGCTCCCGTTGGCGATCGGCATCCTGCTCGCCGTGGGCGGGCTCGCCTCGGTGCTCGAGACCCAGCTCGAGGAAAACCCCGAGGAGATGGCCGGACTCTTCTTCGGTCTTGTCGCAGCATCGGTGCTGATCGGCTGGGACCTGATCTCGGCCCGTACCAGCACCCACCTGGCGATCGTGCTGCTCGTCGCCGTCGCCATCTTCTTCGGGCTGGGCTTCCAATCCGGTCCGATCACCGACCCGAGCCCCGTGGTGCTCGTCGGTGCCGGCGCACTGGCGATCTGCGCCATGATCCTGCCGGGCATCTCCGGGTCGTTCATCTTGTTGATGATCGGGATGTACGCGGCCGTCATCGGCGCCGTCGACGATCGGGCGTTCGGCGACCTCGCCCTCGTCGGAATCGGCGCGGTCGTGGGCCTCGCACTCTTCTCGACACTGCTCGGCTGGCTGCTCGACCATCACGGCGACACGGTGATGGCCGCCATGGTCGGTCTCATGCTCGGCTCGCTCCGCGTCCTGTGGCCCTGGCCCAACGGCGTCGGTGTCATCAGCGAGGACGAGTCCGAGGTGATCGACGGAACCGGCCTCGAACTTCCGGCCGGTGATGAGTTCTTCGGCCCGGTCGCCCTCGGCATGATTGGGTTCGTGATCGTGATGGTGCTGGCGCGGATCGGCAAACGCCTCGAACGCTAAGCAGCGGCCCGACGATCAGAGGGGTAGTTCGACCCACCCCGGTCGATTGCTCATGATCCAACCGCGGATCTCCGGCGATGGTTGACCGGGCCACTGCACGGCGATGCGGGTCTGCGGATCGAAACCCGGGGTAAGCGGCGCAAGCCTGGGCCAACGACCGTCCCACCGGCGTCGACGAACCCCGACCGCATCGACCTCATGCGTCGCACTCCCGAGCAGCACCTCGCCCCGGACCGTGACCTCGTGCTCGAAGCCGTCGTCGTGTTCATCGGGCGCCGAGGCGGCCTCAACATCGAGGTCGAGGCCGACCGGGGTGCGGTCGCCGAACGTCGCCGGGTGGATCACGTCGTCGGGGTCGACGGCGATCCCGAACGCCTCCAGACCGATCGTCCACTGCTCGATCGGTGTCTCGCACACGAAGTCCGTCCAGATGCCGGGTGCTCGGAACTCGAATGCGTGGGAGACCAGAGGCAGTTCGTAGTCAAGGACGACGACGGGATCCTCGCCCTGTTCGTGCACGACGGCGAGAAACCAAGTCGCGCCAGCGCTGGGGCGAACCGACACGCGCAAAAGCCCGGCGACCGCCTCACGCTTGTCGACCCACTCGATGTCGATCGTGTCGTCGAGGCGCTCGTGGGGTTCGCCCGGGTCGAAAAGGTCCGTCTCGATCATTCGGACCCCTCCCGAGGAAGCGCAACGACGGTGGTTCCGGCGAGCCGGTCGTGCACCCCACGTCCGCTGGCAGGGAGAACGACGCTCACAACGAGCACGAGGAGGAAGGTCCCGCCGTAGGCACCGAAGGCAACCGGTCCGCCGTAGAGCACCAGCGCACGGGCCGTTGCCCGACTCCACGGGATCTGAGCCGAGGGCTCGACTGTTCGAAGCCGCAGGCCGACGAGCGCCTTACCGAGGGTCGCTCCCTTGAGGACCGTGGGAAGGACCTCGTACGCGGCGATGGTGACGACGACGAAGAGCAGCGACCGGCCCTGGGTCACGTCGACCTGGAGAGGCTGCCGGCCGAAGGGATCGCCACCGAGAAGTCGCTGGTCGAGTTCCACGAGCACGAACCCAAGCGCCCACGTCAACGTGATTGCGTCGATGAGGCGGGCACCGAGGCGGGCTCGGATCGAGGCGGGGGCGGGGATCGGGAGCGCTTCGCTCACCTGGCCAAACCTATGGCCCGCCGCCCTACCCTGGCCACGTGAGCGACTTCCTGACCGACGCCTGGTTCGCCGACATCGCCGATCGGGCCGCAAGCGCTTCGGTTCCGGAGGGTGTCGCCCTCACGGTCGAGCAGGTCGTCGACGGGGACCCGGCGATCCGCTGGCAGTTGCGCCTCGGACCCGACGGGGTCCAACTCGACCGGGACCCGTCCACCGATCCCGACATCCGGATCACCACTGATCGCGAGACCGCCACCGAGATCAGAGCGGGAAACGTCTCTGCCCAACGCGCCTTTCTCGGAGGGCAACTCCGGATCGGCGGCGACATCCAGGCACTGATGGCCAACCGCGAGGCCTTGGCCGCGCTGGCGCCGGCACTCGGCCTCGCCTGATCAGATCAGGCCGAGACTGGCGACGGTGTCGCGCTCCTCGCCGAGTTCGGCGACGGTTGCGTCGATGCGGCTCTGCGAGAACGCGTCGATCTCGAGGCCTTGGACGATCGAGTACTCACCATTCGAACAGGTGACGGGGAACGACGACATCAGGCCCTCGGGCACGCCATAGCTACCATCGGACGGGATGGCCATCGAGACCCAGTCACCCTCGGCCGTGCCGAGCACCCAGTCGTGCACATGGTCGACGGCAGCCGAGGCAGCCGACGCCGCCGAGCTGAGGCCACGGGCCTCGATGATTGCGGCGCCACGCTGCTGAACGGTCGGGATGAACGTGTTCTCGAGCCACTCCTGATCGCCAACCTTGGCGGCTGCGTTCTCACCGTTGACGTTGCAGTGGAAAAGGTCGGGGTACTGGGTGGCGGAGTGGTTACCCCAGATGGTCATGTTGGTGATGTCGTTCACCGTGACATCGAGCTTCTGGGCGAGCTGCGCCTTGGCCCGGTTGTGGTCGAGACGGGTCATGGCGGTGAAGCGGGCGTCGGGGACGTCAGGCGCGTTGTTCATCGCAATGAGCGAGTTGGTGTTGGCGGGGTTGCCCACGACGAGAACCTTGATGTCGTCTGCGGCGTTGTCGTTGATCGCTTTGCCCTGGGCGGTGAAGATCGCGCCGTTGGCTTCGAGGAGGTCCTTGCGCTCCATGCCCTTCGAGCGGGGGCGCGAACCGACGAGCATGCCGATGTTCGCACCGTCGAACGCCGCGTTGGGGTCGTCGCTCAGGGTCATGCCGGCGAGCAACGGGAAGGCGCCGTCGTCGAGCTCCATCGCAACACCCTCGAGCGCGCCCATCGCCGGCGGGATCTCGAGCAGCTGCAGGATGACGGGCTGATCAGGGCCGAGCATCGAGCCGCTGGCGATGCGGAAGAGGAGGCTGTAGCCGATCTGGCCAGCGGCACCGGTCACCGCGACACGAACAGGAGCATTCATGGGTTGTCTCCGAGAGAGGACGAGTTGAAATCGACTTGCACGCTACCAGCGAAGCGTCGGCTCCCCGAAGGTCGGCGACGATGGCGACCGGCCGGTGCTCAGCCCGCCGGATGCTCCGACCGGGTGTTGCCCAACCACGACTCGTACAGCGTCTGATAGATCCCGGGCACCGCGACAAGATCCTCGTGCGGACCCATCTGAGCGACCCGACCCTTGTCGAACACGATGACGAGATCAGCCCGTTCTGCTGTGGAGAGCCGGTGCGCGATCGAGATCATCGTGCGACCTCCTGCGAGGCGATCGAGGGCGGCCGCCAACGCCTCCTCGGTCTCGGGGTCGACAGCCGACGTCGCCTCGTCGAGCACCAGGAGTCCCGGGTCCGCGACCTGAGCGCGGGCCAAGGCGACGAGCTGGCGCTCCCCGACCGAGAGCCGCCCACCACGCTCGCCCACGACGGTGTCGAGCCCGTCGGGCAGGGTCTCGATCCAGCCACGAAGACCAAGGACATCGATCGCCTGCTCGACCTCGGAGGCGGTGGTGCCCTCGCGGCCGTAGGCGATGTTGTCCCGGATGCTGACGTCGAACAGGAAACCATCCTGCGGCACCATCCGGATCGCAGCCCGGCGCGCATCGGGATCGACCTCGCGCAGATCGACACCGCCGATGCGCACAACCCCCTCGGTCGGGTCCGCAAGACGGGTCAGGAGCCGGGCGCATGTGGTCTTGCCGGAGCCCGTCTCACCGACGACGGCCACGACCGACTCGGCCGGGATGGTGAACGACACGTCGCGAAGCACCGGTGGGCCCGTACGGTACGAAAACCCGATCCCGTCGAGTTCGACCTCGAGCGGACCGGCTGCCGGTGCCACTCCTTCGGAGGGTTCGGCGACCTCGACCGGCACGTCGAGCACCCGCAGGACCTTCCACCAGCCGGCGAGAGCGGTCTGGGTCTGATCGAGCACCTCGCCCAGCTGGGCGATCGGCTGGAGCAAGAGGTTGACGAGGAACAGGAAGGCGACCAGCTCACCGACCTCGAGGCCGAGATCGTCGCGGTACCAGACACCAATCCCGACGGCGACGGCCAACGAGATCGACGACACGACATCGACGACGGGGAGCATGCAGGCGAACCAGACCTGGCTGCGCTGCTGCTGAGCGAACTGACGCTCGATCGCATCGTCGAGACGCTCACGAACCGGTTCGCCGTAGCCGTACGCCCGGATGACCTGGGCACCGGTGACCGCCTCCGAAACATGGCCGAGGGTCTCGGCCACCCGGCTGCGGACCTTGCCGTAGGAGACGAACTGGGAGCGCTGAACCCACCGCAGGAACGGCACGAGCGGGAGGTGGATCACCAACACGAGCAGGGTGAGCAGCCACGAGTACCAGAGCATCACGGCGATCGTGCCGACGATGATCGCGGTGTCGATGATCCAGCTGATCAACCCCCACTGGGTAAAGCGGGCGAGAGTCTCGACGTCGGACGTGACCCGGGCGACGAGCACCCCGCGTCGGCTTTCGGTGTGGTCAGCGAGGCTCAGACGGTGGATGTGCTCGAAGACACGAACCCGCAGATTCATCAGCACCGTCTCGGCCATGTCGACGAGCCGGATCAGGGCTACTCGGCTCGCAGCAGCGACAAGCAGGACGACAGCGAGCGCGGCCAGACTGACGGTCCACACATAGGCGCCGTCGTAGCCGTCGTCGGACAGCACGCCATTGTCGAGCACGAGCTGCACGAGGATCGGCACGATGAGGCGGCCGACTGCGGCGGTGAGCGCCATGACAACGGTGATCGCAAGACCAGCGCGTAGCTCAGGCGAGACCTTGATGCCGCGCCTCATCACGGCGAGGGCACCGATCGACGGCGTCTCGTCGTCGAGGAGCGTGGCGGCCTCGTCGAGCGCAGGCAGGTCGAGGGGTTCGCTCACGAGCCCTCCCCCTGTTCGTAAGCGGTGACGAGTGCCTGGTAGTCGTCGCGTCGCAACAGTTCCTCGTGGGTGCCGGTGGCGACCACCTGTCCGTCATCGAGATAGACGACGGTGTCGGCCAGCAGGATGGTCGAGATCCGGTGGGCAACGACGAGCACGGTCATGTCGAGTTCAGCGCGGAGGGCATCGAGGATCTCGGCCTCGACCAGTGGGTCGACCGCGCTCGTCGCGTCGTCGAGCAGCAGAACCTGCGGACGACGGGCCAAGGCTCGGGCGAGGGCGACCCGTTGGCGCTGGCCACCCGACAGCGTGGTGCCCCGCTCGCCGACGACCGTGACCTCCGCATCGGCGAGATCGGCCACGAACCCATCGGCTCGGGCGATCGCCAGCGTGCGATGGACCTCCTCGAGGCCGACGGCACCGAGGGCGACATTCTCGACGATCGTGTCGGTGAAGAGGAACGACTCCTGGAAGGCGATCGCAACGGCAGTGGTCCAGTCGTCGGCCGCAACATCACCGATGTCGACGCCGCCGATCGCAATCGTTCCCTCGGTGCGGTCGAGGACGCCGGCGACCGCCTCGAGCAGGGTCGACTTGCCAGAACCTGTGGCACCGACAACCGCTGCGGTTGTGCCGGCAGCCACCTTGAGGTCGACACCCCGCAGCACATGGTGCTCGCCGTAGCCGACGACCAGACCGTGCACGGCAACATCGACCGGTCCGGCCGGGACAGTGGCGGTGCCGGCGCGTTGCTCGACCGGCTGGGCCATCACCTTGTCGACGCGATCCAACGCAACGACAGAGCGCGGCATCTCCTCCAGAAAGAAGCCGAAGACCCGAAGCGGCGTGGCGAGCAGGCCGAACACGACAGCGGCCAGGATGAGGTCGCCAGGGGTGGCGTCACCACGCGAGACCAGCCAGCTGCCGATGAGCAGCAACAGGACGACACCGATGTTGGGCAGGGCATCGATGCTCGGCTCAAACGCCGCCCGGATCCGACCGACGACCAGGCGTTCCTTCCGGAGGGTGGCCGACGCACGGCGCAGCCGTTCGACCTCGGCGGCTTCGCGTCCGAGTGTCTTGACGACGAGGGCGCCCTCGAAGCTCTCGTGAGCGACCGAGGCGACCTCGCCGACCGCCTGCTGGGCCCTCGCCGACGGTGCTTCCACTCGGGAGGTGTAGATCTGGCTCATCACCACGAGGAGCGGGAACAGCACGATGCCGAGCAACGCCACAAGCGGATGAATGATGAACAAGGTGACAACGGCGACGATCACTAGTGCCAGCACACTCACTGAAAAGGCCAGCGGTTTGAGGACCATCGTGGCTGTGGTGAGGTCGATGTCGGCGTGGGCGAGCAGTTCACCGGTTGGCCGCTCGCGATGGAACCGCAGCGGCACATCGAGGTAGTGGTTGACGAGCGCCCGCCGCCAGTCGCGCTGGGTGCTGTTCTCGGCAAGTGAGAGATACCACCGCCGCATCATCACGCCGATACCGCGACCCACCGACACCACGACGATCAGACCCATGACGACCCACACATCGGATCGATCGATCGTGCCGTCGTCGAACGCCGGGATGACAAGGTCGTCGGTGGCGGCCCGAAGGACCCACGCACCGCCGATCGACGCCCCAACAAAGCCCAGCGCACCGACCATTGCCGTCGTATGGAGCCATGGGTACGCTCGCAACGAGCGCCAGATCAGCCGGGAGCCCCGGCGCCAAATGTGTTCGGTGGTTGCGCCGTCACCCATTCGTTGCACCGTATCCGCCGAACCGGACTCATCCCGAACCGGTTTCTGCCGATGGGAACGGCACAGGATCCCGTCGAAAGGTCACCCGATGAAGGGCGTCATCTTCAACGCAGTCGAAGACGCAGTGGAACGCGCGTTCGGGGCTGATGGATGGGACGACACCCTCGGTCGAGCCGAGGTCGGCGGCTCGTACACATCACTCGGCAACTACGACGATGAGGAGCTCGCCGCCATCGTCGGTGGCCTCCCCGACGAGACCGGCGGCACCATTCCTGAGCGTCTGCGGTGGGTTGGGATCAACTGTGTCCCGTTCCTCGTGGAGGCCTTTCCTCATTTCTTCGACGAGATCACGCTTGAGGATTTCTTGCCGGCACTCAACCACATGATCCACCCAGAGGTGCGCAAGCTTTACCCCGGCGCCACGCCGCCCGACTTCGACATCTCCTCGATCGACGAGCAGACCATCTCGATGCGGTACGTCTCCGATCGCAAGCTCTGCTTCCTCGCCGAAGGACTCACGATCGGGGTCGCCTCACATTTGGGTCGAACACTTCACATCGACCAGCCAAGTTGCACGCACGACGGCGATCCGCATTGCGAGCTTCGGATCCACCTCACGGCATGAGTCCGTCGGAGCCCGGCCCCGATCCCGACGCTTCGCTCGTCGCCGAGATCGAACGGCTCCGACGCCGCCTAGATCGAGAGCGGTCGGCTCGTCGCGAAGCCGAACGCATCGCCGAAGACGCAACCCGCTCCAGCATCGAGGACCCACTCACCGGCCTCGCCAACCGAACACTGCTTGCCGCAAACCTCGAGAACGAGCTCGCCCGAGCCGCCCGCTATGACCGTGATGTTGCGCTCTTCTATCTCGATCTCGACCGGTTCAAACTGATCAACGACACGTATGGCCATGACGCCGGCGATGAACTTCTGCGCGGCGTGGCCGACGCGTTGCGGGCGACCATGCGCGCCTCCGACACGATCGGTCGGCTGGGCGGTGACGAGTTCATGGTGATCGTCGCCGACATCGGCGAGCCGGATGCGCTCCGCCTCGCCGGCCGCATCGCCGATGCCGTCGAATCGATCACGCCGGAGTCGACCGGCGGGATCGGCTGCCGGGCCAGCATCGGTGTCGCCATGCTGCGCGGCCGCACCGACCTCGATCCCGCCGACTTTGTCCGTCAGGCCGACACGGCGATGTACGCCGCCAAACAGGCCGGTGCCGAGGTTCGTCTTTTCGACGACGACCTGCTCACCGAGTCCGACGAGAAGCGCGACCTCCGCCGTGCGCTTCCCCACGCGATCAGCAACGACGAGCTCGTCGTCCACCACCAGCCGATCGTCGACCTGACGAGCCACCGAGTCATCGGCTTTGAGGCGCTGACCCGTTGGCGACAGCCTGATGGCTCGCTGCTGATGCCCGACATCTTCATCCCCACGGCGGAGGAGAGTGGGCTCATCGGTGACGTCGGCGAACTTGTCGCCCGGAAAGCCGCCCGAGATCTCGTTGCGTGGCAGCAACGTCACCACGACACCGACGCAATCGTCGCCATCAACGCCTCACCCCGAGAACTCGACCGTCCCGGCTACGCGCATCGCGTCACGCTCGCTGCCGAAGAGGCCGGGCTTCACCCCGACAAACTCATCGTCGAGGTCACCGAGACGGCGATTATGGAGGCCGGTCAGGTCGCCGAAGACAACCTCCGCGCCCTCCGGAGCGTCGGTATCCGTGTGGCGCTCGATGATTTCGGTACCGGCTTTTCGTCGATCAATCGGCTTCGATCGAATGCGTTCGACGTGTTGAAGATCGACCGGAGCTTCGTGGCCAATGTTGCCGACCGACCCGACGACCGCGCGGTGATCACGGCGATCGTCGCCCTTGCCGGCATCTTCGACGTCAAGGTCGTCGCCGAAGGCATCGAGACCGAAGCGCAACTCGACGCCGTGACCGAACTCGGCTGCCACGCCGCCCAGGGCCGACTCTTCGCCATGGCCGCCCCGATCGGCGAGGCCGCGGGACCGCTCGACTTCGTGTGAAAACTTCGAGCGGACCCCCGCAGGGGCCCGCTCGACACCGATCAGAGGGGTCGACTCAGAGGCGGTCGACGATCGCGCTTGCGAATTCCGAGCACGCCACCTCAGTGGCGCCATCCATGAGGCGAGCGAAGTCGTAGGTGACGACCTTGTCGCCGATGGTGGCTTCGACCGCACGAATGATGTCGTCGGCGGCGTCCTGCCAGCCGAGGTGCTCGAACATCATGACGCCCGACAGCAGCACCGAGGACGGGTTGACCTTGTCCTGGCCGGCGTACTTCGGGGCGGTGCCATGGGTGGCCTCAAAGACACCGTGGCCCGTGACGTAGTTGATGTTGGCGCCTGGCGCGATGCCGATGCCGCCCACCTGGGCAGCGAGGGCATCGGACAGATAGTCGCCGTTGAGGTTCATCGTCGCGATCACGTCGAACTCGGCGGGCCGGGTGAGCACCTGCTGAAGGGCGATATCGGCGATGGCGTCCTGCACGAGGATCTTGTCGCCCGCATCGCCACCACAGTCGTCCCAGCCGACGGCCACGTCGGAGAACTCCTCACGAACGAGGTCGTAGCCCCACTTTTGGAAGGCGCCCTCGGTGAATTTCATGATGTTGCCCTTATGCACCCAGTGAACCCGCTTGCGGTTGCGGCGCACGGCGTACTCGAGGGCAGCCCGCTGCAGACGCTGCGACCCGGTCTTGGAGACGGGCTTGATGCCGATGCCGGAGTCCTCGCGGATCTCCCAGCCGTAGGCGTCGTGGAGCAGCTCGATCATCCGCTTGGCCTCGGGCGTACCCGCCTCGACCTCCATACCGGCGTAGATGTCTTCGGTGTTCTCCCGGAAGATCACCATGTCGACGAGGTGTGGTTCCTTCACCGGTGAGGGCACACCGGTGAACCAGCGCACCGGGCGCAGACACACATAGAGATCCATAATCTGGCGGATCGCGACATTGAGGCTGCGGAAGCCGCCACCGATCGGTGTGGTGAGCGGACCCTTGATGCCGATCAGGTACTCCTCGAACTTGTCGATCGTGTCCTGCGGCAGCCAGTCGCCGGTCTCGTTGAAGGCCTTCTCGCCAGCGAGGACTTCCATCCATTCGATGGTCTTGCCGTACTTCGCGGCGGCAGCATCGAGGACGAGCTTTGCGGCCGGCCAGATGTCAACACCCGTACCGTCGCCCTCGATGAACGGAATGATCGGGTTGTCCGGCACATGAAGCGTGCCGTTTTCCTGCATCGTGATCTTCTCAGCCATACCCCGGATGGTAGCTGGCCGGGGCCGATTCGGGCCTGCCTGCGAGCCGATTTCGGACGGGTGTCGGCGCCATCGATCCGCCCCGACGCGATCAGTCGGCCGCCAACGAAATCGCTCGATCGAACACCCGCTGGAGCTCGGCGCTCACGTTCTCGCTGAAGGCATGGCGCTGGGGCTGGCTCAGCCTTCTCTCCGGCGCAGCGATGGGTTCCCCCACCACAACCGAACACCGAACCCGCCGGATGCCCTTCGAACCGCTTGCCATCGCCGCCTCCGTTCCCCCGATCCCGATGGGGATGATCGGCGCACCGGTCTTGTGGGCCAGGTAGGTCGTGCCGTCGAAGACCCCGAGCACCTGATCGCCGGACTGGCGAGTGCCCTCGGGAAAGACGATCATCATGGCGCCGTCGGCGATGATCGTCTGTGCTGCCTTCATGGCCTGACGGTCGGCCTCACCCCGTCGGACCGGGATGGCTCCCAGCGCAGCGGTCACCCAAGCGAAAACCGGGTGCACGAACAACGATTCCTTGCCGAGGGCCCGAAGCCGGCGTTGCGCCGTGCAGGCAACGAGCACCGAATCAAGGTTGCTGCGGTGCACCGGCGCAAGGATGACCGGGCCGGGGGTGTCGAGGTGTTCGGTGCCCTCGACCGTCACCCGAAGCCACGGCAGCAGCGTTAGTCGGAGCAGGCCCCTGACCGCCCAGTAGAAGACCCCACCGGAGCGGCTCGCTTGGACCTTCATCGCCCAGTCGACGGATTTTGCCTGGCGTTCGCTCATCAGTGGCTCGTCTCGATACCGAGGATCAGTGAAGGAACTGGCGTTCGCCGGTGAAGACCATGGCGACGCCACGCTCGTTTGCTGCAGCGATGGTCTGCTCGTCACCGACCGAACCACCGGGCTGCACGATGATCGCCGCTCCGGCATCGGCAGCGGCATGGATGCCATCGGGGAATGGGTAGAACGCATCGCTTGCGCACGCCCCGCCCTCGGCTCGTCCGGCCGCTTTCGACGCTGCGATCTCACCCGACTCCACGCGGTTCTGCTGGCCGGCCCCGATCCCCCAGGCGACCCCGTCCTTGGCGAGCACGATGGCGTTTGAGTTCACATGGCCACAGACCCTCCATGCGAACGCTGCGTCGGCGAGTTCCTGCGCCGAAGGTTGCCGATCGGTGACGACGGTCCAGTCGTCGGGCTGGGCGTCGAAACGGTGATTCTGCTGGACCAGGAAACCGTCGGCCATCTGCCGGATTGCGAGGGGCGGTGCCGCATCGGGCACCGCCACGGTCAGGATGCGGGTGTTCTTTCGTTTGCTGATCAGCTGCTCGATGACCCCGTCCTCGTAGCCGGGGGCCAAGACGACATCGGCCTGTGCCGCATCGACCATCGCCTCGACGGTGGCGAGATCCACGACCCGGTTGGTGGCGACGATGCCGCCGAACGCAGATCGCGGGTCGCATTCGAATGCCCGTCGGTACGCCGAGGCGAGATCGGCGGCGACGGCCGCACCACACGGGTTGGCGTGCTTCATGATCGCAACCGCCGGCTGCTCGCCGAGATCGTGGGCGAGACGCCATGCCGCATCGGCGTCGAAGAAGTTGAGATAGCTGAGCGCCACGCCGCTGTGCTGTTCGACCGCATCCCAGATGCCCGGCTGGTCGGCTCGTCGGTAGCGGGCGCCTTGTTGGTGCGGGTTCTCGCCGTAGCGCAGGACGTCGGCGCGTTCGAGGGCGAGATGGATCGTCGGGGGCAGCGTCTCCGGCTCGTCGGCGGTCTCGTCGAACCAGGTGACGATCGCGGCGTCGTAGGCAGCGGTGTGCGCGAAGGCGTCACGTGCTAGCGCACGGCGGGTTGCGTCGCTGAGGGAACCCGACGCGCGGAGCTCGGCCAGAACATCGTCGTACCTCGACGGGTCGACGACCACCCCGACCTGGGCGTGGTTCTTCGCCGCTGCGCGGACCATTGCAGGACCGCCGATGTCGATTAATTCTTCGGGGCGCCCGGCACCGTGTTGGAAGTCGGCCACGCTCGACCCGAACGGGTAGAGGTTGCCGACAACGAGATCGATCGGGTCGATGTCGTGTTCGGCCATGTCGGCTTGGTGTTCGGGATCGGTGCGATCGGCAAGGATGCCGCCGTGCACCTTGGGGTGGAGGGTTACGACTCGATGCCCGAGCATGATCGGTGAGCCGGTGTGCTGCGCCACATCGGTGACCGGAATGCCAGCATCGGCAATGACGCGGGCCGTGCCGCCGCTCGAGATCAACTCCCACCCGATGTCGGTAAGGCCTCGGGCGAGGTCGACGACCCCGGACTTGTCGTAGACCGACAGCAACGCACGACGAGATTCGCTCACCTGCCGGAAGCTACCAGGCACCGGGGGTGCTGCCCGGCGCCCGGCGGCTCACGCATGACGAACACCGCAGGCGTCTGCCGACGTTGCGGGTAAACCGCCTCACTCAAGCGCTGGATCCGTGCAGTTGGTGGTGCGACCCGCACCTGATGAGCCATACCCGCGAAAGATCGGGTCGTCGATGAACCCGGAGCCGGGATCGTCGGTGGTCACGAACCGCTCGATCGCCGTCACGGTCGCGTCAGCAAGCAGCTGCTGGACCGCCGGGTCCGAAACGAGCTGCTCCTCGGCCGGGTTGGACAGGTAGGCGAACTCGGCGAGCACACTCACCACCGGGGCCGGGCGGCGCAACACTCCGTAGTAGTCATCGCCGTCCCGATTGGGGCGAACGAGGGTGCCGGCGTCCCCCAGCGCGACCCATCTGATGTCGAACTGATCGAGCACCCCGAAGGCCTCCTCGTAGATGAGGCCGGCGAGACGCTTGGAATCGGGGCTGTCGATCTGGTGGTACAGCTCGGTGCCCGGAGTGGTACTCGCCGCGTCCGTTCCTCCGTTGAAGTGCACCGAGATGAACGCGATCGGTTCGAGCGCCTGCGCGATTTCGGCGCGGGTCACGATCGGCACCCGCACGTCGGTCTCACGGGTCATCATCACCGAGTAGCCCGCATCGACAAGCGCATCGCGCAGCTTCAGCGTCACGTCGAGATTCAGATCGGCCTCGCGAAGGCCTCCCCGCCCGACCGCTCCGGGCTCGGAGCCGCCGTGACCCGGGTCGAGCACGAAATCGACCGAACCGACGAAGCGACCGCCGGCGATGTCCTGGGTCCGGCCGCATGGCGTCCACACCCGGTGACGGCCACCAGCGAGCCCGCTCAGGACCGGGGTGACCCAGCCCGTTTCGGTGATCAGGACACCGTCAGTCTGGCCGTTCATCGGCACCCCTCGGTCGTCCAACACCAGTTCCGGCGGGACGTCGGGAATGGTGGTGGTGCTCGACGTCGTCGTCGAGGTGGTGCTCGACGTTGTGGTCGTGGCCCGAGAAGCCGTTGTTGTGGTCGTCGATGGAGACACCGACTCGGTGGTCGGGATCGTCACCTCGGTCGGGGCCAAGTCGGCCGAGGACGACCCACACGCAGCCGCGAGAAGGCTGCTGAGCACCACGACACAGGCGACGGTTCGCATCAAGGAAAGGCTGGCATTCGGCCCCGGTTTGGCCGTGGACCATCCACCAGCGGCGCCAAGACTGGAACCTCTGGGGGTGCCTGAAATTCTGGAAAAGCGATACCTCAGTACTCGAACGTTGAGAGCAGATTACGAACCGGACTCAACCAAGGGGAGTGCGTCACCCACCCCCTTGACCGAACCGTTGAGCGCTTGTGCTGACCCGACGACACAGACGATGTCGCGATCGTCGTTTGCCGACCAACTGTCGAGAGTTGGATAGATGTAGGTGAAGTACAACGCCGACTGCGCGAAGTACTCGACGCCGGTGTAGCCCGGGAACGCCCCCAGGCAGCCCGCATCGGCTTGCGCCGTCACGACACTTTCTCCGGGGTAACGATCGTCGCCGGTCTCGACGGCAACGACCGCAAACACCTCGAGTCGGTGCGGTTGAGAACACGGCACCGCATCGAGCGCATCCACCTCGCTCGGTATCGATGCCTCGCTCGGATCAGCAAGACAGTCCCCGACCATCAACTCGAAGACGCTGAGCGAACCGCTTCGCACGACGCCCGGTTGTCCGGGCTCGCGCATCGGCCCATCGCCACCGGAACATGCCGTAGCGAGCAACGCAGCCAACAAGCCGGCTGTGAGCCACTTCACCAAGCTCGGCTTGCGGGAACTGCTGGCGACGACTCGGCCAGCTGGGACACAGTTCACCGATGCGACCCGGGGCGCAGGAGCATCGGGCAGTCGCTGCTCATGGCCGCCCCTACCTCGAGAAATTCGAACTCGACTCATCAGCTCGAACACGAACGAGTCAGCTCAAGAGCGGGAAGACCGACGTTGGTCATGACCGCTGCCAGGCCGCCCGAATGCTCACAGCGCAGCGACGATCTCCGCCATCAGCTCGCCGGCCTCAGTCGGATTCTGACCGACCCTGACGCCGGCATCCTCCAGCGCTTCCATCTTCGCTGCGGCGGTGCCCTTCCCGCCTGACACGATGGCGCCGGCGTGGCCCATCTTCTTGCCGGGAGGGGCGGTGACCCCGGCGATGTAGGAGCTGACCGGCTTACTCATGTGGTTCTTGATGAACTCTGCGGCCTCTTCCTCGGCCGACCCACCGATTTCGCCGATCATCATGACGGCCTTGGTCTCGGGGTCCGCTTCGAACGCCTCGAGGCAATCGATGAACGACGTACCCGGGACCGGGTCGCCACCGATACCGACACAGGTGGTGACGCCGATGTCCTTCTGCTTGAGCTCGTACAGCGCCTGATAGGTGAGGGTGCCGGAGCGGCTCACAATGCCGACTGGTCCGCCCGCTTTGGCGATGTGACCGGCCGTGATCCCGATGTTGGCCTTGCCGGGGCTGATGATGCCCGGGCAGTTCGGACCCAGGAGACGGGTGTTCGGAAAGTCGGCCTTCAGCTTGTTGAAGAAATACGCCTCATCGTGGGCGGGCACACCCTCGGTGATGGCCACGATGAACTCGATGCCAGCCTCGGCCGCCTCGAGCACCGCACCCTGCACGCCTGGCGCAGGGATGAAGATGCAGCTGGCCGTGGCGCCGGTGGCTTCCTTGGCCTCGGCAACCGATGCGTAGATCGGCACGCCGTCCACATCGGTGCCAGCCTTCTTCGGGTGGGTACCGGCCACGACCTGGGTGCCGTAGGCGCGGTTGAGTCCGCCGTAGTAGCTGCCCTGCGAGCCGGTGAGGCCCTGGTAGATGACCTTGGTGTTCTCGTCGACGAAGATGCTCATGGTTCTGTTCTTTCTCCTGCTTCGTTGACGATCAGCTGGCCAGCTCGACCGCTTTACGGGCGGCGTCGAGCATGGTCTCTTCCATCATCAGCTTGTCGCTGAGGTTCGGGGCCAGGATGGCCCGGCCTTCCTCGGCGTTGGTGCCGTCGAGGCGGATCACGATCGGGCTGTCGATCTCGACCCGCTGCATGGCTTCGAGGATGCCGTTGGCGACCTCTTCACCTCGGGTGATGCCGCCGAAGATGTTGATGAAGATCGACTTCACGTTCGGGTCGTTGTTGATGACTTCCATGGCCCCGGCCATGACGTCGGCGTTGGCGCCGCCGCCGATGTCGAGGAAGTTGGCGGGGCTACCACCGACCTGGTTGACGACGTCGACGGTGCTCATGGCGAGCCCGGCGCCGTTGGCGATCACCCCGACGCTGCCGTCGAGACCGACGTACTGCAGGCCCTTGGCGTGAGCGGCCTGTTCGCGATCGTCGCGGGGCTGGGTCTCGTCGAACTGGGCGTAGTCCTCGTGGCGGAAGGTGCTGTTGCCGTCGAGGGTGACCTTGGCGTCGAGCACATGCACCTTGCCCTCGGGGGTGAGGATCAGCGGATTGATCTCGACGAGGTCACAGTCGCCGTCGGTGTAGGCGGTGTAGAGCTTCTGGAGGATGTCGACCGCGCCCTCGACCGCGGCATCGGGCAGATTCGCAGCAGCGACCCAGGTTCGCGTGGTGGCCTCGTCGAGGCCGACGACCGGGTCGACCCAGATCTTGGCGATGGCGTCGGGATTCTCCTCGGCGACGGTTTCGATCTCGACGCCGCCCTCCTTGGAGAGCATGCCGAGATGCTTCTTGGCCGAGCGGTCGAGTGTGAAGCTCGCGTAGTACTCCTCGGCGATGTCGGAGGCCTTCTCGATCCACACTCGCTTCACGAGGTGGCCGTTGATGTCGAGGCCGAGGATGTTCGTGGCGTGCTCGCGGACGGCATCGATATCGGCGGCGAATTTCACGCCGCCTGCCTTGCCGCGGCCACCGGTGTGGACCTGTGCCTTGACCATCACCGGAGTACCGAGTTCTTCGGCAGCGGCGACGGCCTCATCGACCGTGAATGCCACCTGACCGGGGCTCACCGGCATCCCATACTGGGCGAAGAACTGCTTGCCCTGATACTCGAACAAATCCACCGGCGTTGCCTCCCGCATCGCGTACGGGGAGATACTAGGCAGCGAACTTCGCTCAGCCTCCTTTGGCGCCAGGAGAGACGTCACATGCCCGTCGCCCGCGGTCCACAGATGAATGCTCGCTCAGCAATCCTCGTCGGCATCACCGGCGTGATGATCGCCGTCGTCCTCGGTGGCGGCGTGTTGTTCCTCGCCAACCAGAGCGAAAACGTCGAGCTCCAGCTCGGCGACACCGACTTCGACGCCGGACAGATCGGTCGGATCTCCGAGGAGATCGACGACCGCGGCCCGATCCTCTACAGCGACGTCGCCGGACGCAGCCGCGACATCATCCTTCAGCACCTCGGTGATGATCCCGAGGCGGGGTGGTTCGCCTTCGATGCCCGCCCGATCGGCGCCTCCCGCGACTGTTTCTTCGAATGGAACAACGATGCCGACCGTTTCGATCTCGTGCTGGCCGACGGGAGCGACGCCGACTGTGCGGATGTCACGATGGACGAGCGAGGCAACCTCTCGACCGGCGAACTGATCCAGACCTACCCCGTGACGATCGACGACGACAACAATGTTCGGGTCGACATCAACGCCGACCGCGGCGACGAGTAGCCCGAGCACTCCCCGACCGCCGGCAGGGAGCAGCTACCAAGGCCCCTGCCTGATCCCCTAGCGTCTCGCCCATGCATCTGAGCGAGATCAACCTGTCCGACATCGAGGGATTCTGGACCGAGCCGATGGCGGTCCGGGAGGCCGCATTCGAGACCTTGCGCCGCGAAGACCCGATTCGCTTCTTCCCCGAAGCCGAGACCGAATACCTCGCGGCGGGTCCCGGCTACTACGCGCTCACCAAACACGCCGACATCGTGGCAGCAAGCCGTCAGGCCAACGTCTTCCAGTCGGGGGCCGGCACCAACATCCCCGACCTCCCACCCGAGTTCAACGAGTTCTTCGGCTCGATGATCAACATGGACGATCCTCGACACGCTCGACTGCGCAAGCTCGTGTCGGCCGGGTTCACGCCCCGCATGCTGCAACGCAACATCGAAGATGTCGATGCCGCGGCGAAGACGATCGTTCATCGTCTGCAGGAAGCAGGCCCGGGCTGCGACTTCGTCACGGCGTGCGCCGCGTGGCTGCCCGTCAAGATCATCTGCGACATGATGGGCATCCCCGAGAGTCAGCACGAGTTCGTCTTCGACATGACGAACATCATCCTCAGCCAGGGCGATCCCGAATTCGTGCCGGAGGGACAAAACCCGCTCGAGGCGTTCCTTGGCGCCGGCGCCGCGCTGGCCGGACTCATCGACGACATTGCCGGCCAGGCTGACGGGAGCGACGGCGACACGCTCACCCATGCGCTCGTCAACGCAGAGATCGACGGCGACAAGCTGACTCGTGAGGAGATCCAGAGCTTTTTCGTCTTGCTCTGCGCAGCGGGCAACGAAACGACTCGCAACTCGATCAGCTGGGGCCTCACCTACCTCACCGCCAACCCTGAGCAGAGGGCACTGCTCCAGAGCGATCTCGACACCCACATGCCTGGCGCCGTGGAGGAAATCGTCCGGCACGCAAGCCCGGTGATCCACTTCCGCAGAACCGTCACCCAGGACGGCGCCCGACTGGGCGACACGGTCTTCAACGATGGCGACAAGGTGGTGCTGTTCTACGGCTCAGGCAACCGGGACGATGCCGTCTTCGACGACCCGTACGCATTCGACATCACCCGAGACAACACGAACCACATCGGCTTCGGTGGCCCTGGCCCGCACTTCTGTCTCGGCGCCCATCTCGCCCGCCGCCAGATCAATGTGCTCTACAAGGAGCTGCTCTCCCAGATGCCCGACATCCACGCGGTCGGCGAACCCGACCGCCTCCGGTCGAGCTTCATCAACGGGGTGAAGCACCTGGAGTGCGCCTGGTAGGCGCCCCGCTCGACGCCCTCAGATCTTCTCGAGGGGCGCCCAACTCAGCAGCAGGCGCTTCGGTCCGACTGACGGGAAATGGACCGATGCCTCCGCCTTGTCGCCCACACCGTCGATCTCGACGATGACGCCTTCGCCCCATTGGCTGTGGCGGACATCGTCGCCGACCTTGAGCCCGATCGATTCGGCTCCGGAGGGGGTCGGCGTGTTGGCGGCAGCGATCGCCGACTCGACGACATCTTCGGAGTGGGAATCCCGACCACCACCGCCGAAGGTGCGGCCCGTCGGAATCTCGCTGCCACCACCGCCGCCGTAGGTGCGACCGCCGCCGCTGCGATCACGTCGCGAGCGCAGCATGCGGGTGCCGCCGATCTCGTTGATCAACTCGGACGGGATCTCGTCGAGGAAACGACTCGGCGGGTTGTATTGAGTCTGACCGTGCATCATGCGGCTCCACGCACTGGTGAGATGGAGCTTCTGCATCGCCCGAGTGATGCCGACATAGGCGAGGCGGCGTTCCTCTTCGAGTTCGGACGGATCGCCCAGCGCTCGGACGTGGGGGAACACGCCGTCCTCCATGCCGACGAGGAACACGACGGGGAACTCGAGGCCCTTGGCGGCGTGAAGGGTCATCAACGTGACCGTGGATTCCTCTTCGTCGATGTCGTCGGTGTCGCTGACGAGTGACACCTGCTCGAGGAAGTCGTCGACCGTCTCGTACTCGCGGGCCATGCCCACGAGCTCGGACAGGTTCTCGAGGCGCCCCTCGGCCTCGACCGAGCGTTCGTTCTGCAACTCGGCGAGATAGCCGGACCGCTCGAGCGCCTCTTCGATGATCGTCGCTGGTTCCGCCTGCAGCTTGCGGATCTCCGTGGTCATCACGAGGAACTTTTCGATGCCGGTGGCGGCGCGGCCCCCGACGCCGGCCTCGTCGAACCGCAACACGGCCTGGTCGAACGATTCGCCATTGGCCGACGCCCAGGCGTCGAGCTTCCCGATCGACGAATCGCCGACTCCCCGTTTTGGCGTATTGATGATGCGCTTGACCGACACCTCGTCGGTGGGGTTCACGATCGCTCGCAGGTAGGCCAGCGCATCCTTGATCTCGCGGCGGTCGTAGAAGCGGGTGCCGCCCACGACCTTGTAGGGGATGCCGACCCGGACGAGAAACTCCTCGATGACTCGAGACATCGAATTGGTCCGGTAGAAGACCGCCATGTCGCCCCACCGCATGTGGTCATGGTCGTGGAGCTTGGCGAGTTCGTTGGCGACGAACTGGGCCTCATCGGACTCGTCGTCGGCGTGGTAGCGGACGATCTTGTCGCCCGACCCCTTGTCGGTCCACAACTCCTTGGGCTTGCGTCCGACATTGCGGGCAATGACGGCGTTGGCGGCATCGAGGATCGACTGGGTCGAGCGATAGTTCTGCTCGAGCACCACCACGGTGGCGTCAGGGAACGCCTCCTCGAACTCGAGGATGTTGCGGATGTCAGCGCCTCGAAAGGCGTAGACGGAGTTGTGGACCAGCACGCCGTCGGCCACATAGGTGTGGATGTCGTCGACCTCGAGGTCGTAGACCGGGCCGGCATCGTCGAACATTTCGACACGATCGACCGGGACCTCCTCGAAACCGTGCTCGCCCTCGACGAGGACGACCATCCCCGGGCGAAGATGACTCAAGGGTTGATAGCCGTAGATGGTGCCGTCGATCGCTAAGCGGCGATTGATCTCGAGTTGCCCTTCCCAGGACATGCCGACGGCCTGCGACAGTGCCTCCCGATAGCTCTTGCGGGAGGTCTCGACCCGAACCGATGCGTGCTTGGATCGACGAACGTTCCATCCCGCATCGGCGAGCCGTCTGGCGACGTCGAGGCGGTTGGACGACCACTGGATGCGGTGATAGCCGACCTCACCCGACCGGTGGTCGGAGAACATCGTGAGGTTGAGGGTCTGCCGGTTGGTCCCGGCTTGGGGTCGATGGTGCGGGAACTCGTGATGGAGGTCGAGATCCTCGAAAAGATCCTTGGCTCGGGTGGTGGTGTCGAGTTCGTCGTAGAGACGGGCGAGCTCGTCGGTTCCCATCGAGAGGTTCCGGCCGAGGGCGTGAAAGCACGCAGTCGGTAGGCCGTACTCAGCGGCGTAGAAGGCCTCCCACCAGCTCGCTGCTGCTGCCGAGTCGACCACCCGCAGGATCCATGCCTTGTCGGCGTGTTCCTGATTGCACCGAACCCGCAACCCGATATCGACACCGCCGCGCCCGTTGGCCCGCATCGCCTTCGTCTGCCCGATCCGGTAGCCGCGGTCGTGGCGGTACATGAGGTAGACGACATGGGCGTCAGGGTCGAGGCGCATGTCGGCGGGCACGATGTGATGAGGCGTGCCTTCGATCGTTCGATCGCCGGCGTGCACGCGATAGCGGCGGCCTTCGTGGTGGGTCTCACGAACCTCTCGCACCGGTCGAGCGACCCGATCACGGCGTCCGCCGGTGCCGTAGACGAGATCTCCGACCGTGAGCGTCTCGATCGGGCGGTCGCCCTCTGGTGTGGAGATCATGGTGCCCGGCGGAAGGCATTGGTCGGAATCACCCACGACGGTGACCTGACGGTGCTCTTCGGCGAGCTGGAGCACGAGATCGTTCTGGACGGGGTTGGTGTCCTGATACTCGTCGACGAGGACGTGACCGAAGCGGTGCCGCCATGAAGCGAGGACATCGGGATGCTCGCGGAACAGCTGCGCCGTGCGCATCAAGAGGTCGTCGAAGTCCATGGCACCCGCTTGGAGCAGACGCTTCTGGTACTCGACATAGACCTCGCCGATCTTGCGCTGGAAGATCTGCTCGGCCTGCTCGGTGAACTGGCTCGGCCCGACGTTTTCGTTCTTGGCCATCGAGATCATGCCGTGCACCGATCGCGGCGGGAACCGCTTGGGGTCGAGGTTGAGATCACGAATGACATAGCCCACGAGACGCACGGCGTCGGCTTGGTCGTAGATCGAGAAACGGCCCGGGAAGCCGAGACGCTCGACATCGCGCCGCAGAATCCGCACACACGCTGAGTGGAAGGTCGAGACCCACATCTTCTCCGCCACCGGCCCGACGAGCCCGCCGACGCGGTGTTTCATCTCCCCCGCCGCCTTGTTGGTGAATGTGATCGCCAAAATCTCGAACGGTGAGAGCCCACCCTCGATCAGATGGGCGATGCGGTGGGTGAGCACACGCGTCTTGCCTGACCCGGCACCCGCCACCACGAGCAGGGGGCCACCGTCGTGCAGGACGGCGTCGTATTGGGCCGGGTTGAGACCGGCAAGCAGGGGCGACTCCGACATCGGAGCCACCCTAGCGATGCGTTGCGACAGCCGAGGGACCGGCCGACGACCGGCTCAGGTGCTGAGCTTGTAGCCCAGACCCCGGATCGTGACGATGCACTCCGGCGTGTCGGGGGTGGGCTCGACCTTCGCCCGAAGCCGCTTGATGTGCACGTCAAGCGTCTTGGTGTCGCCGACATAGTCGTAGCCCCACACGCGATCGATCAAGGTCTGCCGGGTCACGACGATGCCGGCGTTCTCCATCAACAGCGCGAGGAGCTGGAACTCCTTCAACGGTAACTGCACGAGTTCGCCGGCGATCGTGACTTCGTGGCGATCACGGTCGAGCACGATGTCGCCGACCTCGAGGACCGAGCTCGGGGCCTCGTCGCGAGCCGTGCCGCCACCGCCCGCTCGCCGCAGCACGGTGCGCATGCGGGCGATCAGTTCCCGCACCCGATAGGGCTTGCTGACATAGTCGTCGGCACCGACCTCGAGAGCGACAACGGCGTCGATCTCTTCGTTGCGGGCCGACACCATGATCACCGGCGTGTCATCAGCGGCCCGGATCTTGCGACACACGTCGATCCCTGACATCCGGGGCAGCATCACGTCGAGCAGCACGATGTCGGGGTGGTACGTCTGCCAGACCTCGAGTGCCTCTTCCCCATCAGCGGCCAGGTGAACGATGAATCCCTCTTGCTTCAGCGCTTGACGCAAACCCTCGCGAAAGGCCGGCTCGTCGTCGACGACAAGAACACTGAACGACTCGGTCATCGGCTGGCTGGTAGCGGAAGTTCGATCGTGAACGTCGAACCCTTGCCCGGTTTCGACTCGACGAGGACCCGACCACCGTGGTTCTCGGCCACATGACGGACAATGGCCAGGCCGAGGCCTGTGCCTCCGGTCTCTCGGCTGCGCGCCCGGTCCACCCGATAAAAGCGCTCGAAGACCCGCTCCAACTCTGCTCGCGGAATCCCGACGCCATCGTCTTTCACACTGATCGCCGCCGTCTCGCCGAAGACCTCGACACCGACGGTCACCTGCTGATCCTGATCGGAGTAACGCACTGCGTTGTCGATGAGGTTGGTGATCGCCCGCACCACGGCGCGGCGATCGACACGCACCAAGGTCTCATCGGGAAGTCCGACCGTTGCGATCTGCACCCGCATCCCGCTTGCGAACGTCTGCACCTTGTCGACCGAACGGGTCACGAGTTCGCCCAACGAAACATCTTCTGCGTCGCTGTCGCCTTCCTCGAGACGGGTCAGCTCGAGAAGGTCATCGATGATGTCCTCCACCCGTTTGGCTTCGCGCTGCAGCATGGCGCTCAACCGCTCTCGATCCGCCGGGTCGGTCTCGCCGACCAAGGTCTCCGCCAGCAGACTGATGGCTCCCACCGGGGTCTTGAGTTCATGAGAGACATTCGCCACAAAGTCTCGTCGAATGGCATCGATCCGGCGGTCTTCGGCGATGGCGTCGATAACGGCAAGGCCGCGGGTCGAGCGAGGTTCGTCGGAGGCAAGCCTGGTCCGGGCCCGCTCGGCCGCCTGGGCTTCGGGGAGCCACCCATCGATGATGTACCGCGTCCGTTCGCCGAGATTCTCCGCGTGATCACCGATTCGTTCGTAGAACCGGCCCACGAGGGCGAGTTGCAGCGCCTGTTGGGGATCAAGTTCGCCTCGACGCGCATCCTGGATGACGTGCTGGATGTAGCGATAGTGGAGGTCGTCGAGGAGATCGTCGAGTTCGTCGATGGACGCCGCCAGACCGGCATCACGGGTGGCAAAGGCCTCTGCGGCGCGACGCAAAAGGATCTGCGCCTCGCTCGACATGCGGGCGACAAGATCACGTACGTGATGATCGGGATGGGCGCCCTGCAGCCGGCCGACCGCTTTGGCGATGTTGGCCACCAGGTCTCCAGAGCGCTCGATATCGCTGTTCATGTGGATCGCCGCCACGACGAAGCGAAGGTCCGAGGCGACCGGCTGCTCGCGGACGAGCGTGTCGACACACCCCTCCTCCACCTGCAACGAGAGCAGGTCGATTTCGTCGTCTCCGGCGATGAGCGAGTCGGCGGTCTCGATGTCTCCCTCCAGCATCGCCGATGTCACGTCACCGACCCGTTCGGCGACGAGTTCGATCATCTCGAGAAGGTTGGATTGGATCAGCGCCAATCGCTCATCGAGCTGCGATCTGATCTCGCTGGATTCCATCAGCTTCCCCTCCCGTTCAGCCGAACCGACCGGTGACGTACGCCTCGGTGCGCTCGTCTCCCGGGTTCGAGAAGATCGTGCCGGTCTCATCGAACTCGACAAGCTTGCCCCGCCGCTGGCCCGACCGCTCATCGATCTCTGCGGTGAAGAACGCCGTGCGATCACTGACCCTGGCCGCCTGCTGCATGTTGTGGGTCACGATGATGATCGTGTAATCGCTCTGGATCTCCTTCATGAGTTCTTCGATCACGCCGGTGGCGATCGGGTCGAGCGCCGAGCACGGCTCGTCCATGAGCAGAACGTCGGGGTTCACGGCAATGGCACGGGCGATGCAGAGCCGCTGCTGCTGCCCACCCGACATCCCGAGCGCGGACTCCCCCAGGCGATCTTTCACCTCGTCCCAAAGTCCGGCGCTGCGGAGCGAGCGCTCGACGACATCGTCAAGGTTTCCCCGCTGCCCGCCGACACGAGGGCCGTACGCAACATTGTCGTAGATCGACTTCGGGAAGGGGTTGGGCTTCTGGAACACCATGCCGATGCGGCGACGCACGGCAACGGGATCGACGGACTCGTCGTAGAGATCAACGCCGTGATAGCGCACGGTGCCGTCGACCCGAGCAATGTCGATCAGGTCGTTCATCCGGTTGAAGCACCGCAACACCGTCGACTTCCCGCATCCCGATGGGCCGATGAACGCCGTGATCTCTCGCTCCTTGACGGTCAGGTCAACCTCGGAAACCGCGTGATGGTCGCCGTAGAACACGTTGAGTCCTTCAACGGTGAACACATCACGTCCATCGAGGGGGGCGGTCGAGGAACCGTCGTCACCCACGCTCTGGGGGGTGAGGGCCGTCGTATCGATCATCGACGTCACAGTCGCTTCATCCTCCGTGTGTTCCGGGGTGTCTTCGGATCGGGTGTCGGGATACTCCACGATGAAACCTTCTACGTACGTCAGCGGCCGAGACGCTTCGAGATGCGGGCTCGGACAACGATGGCCACGAGGTTGATGAGAAAGACGAGTACCAGCAGCACGACAGAGGCCGCCGCCGCGTGGCCTCGCCAGGTCTCGGCCGGCTCCCGAGCAAACGTGGCGATGTTCATCGGAAGCGCAGAGAACGCGCCGCGCAATTGCTCAACGAAGTCCTGGTTGCCGGTGGTGTAGAAGCCAACCGCACCGATGACGAGGAGCGGCGCTGCCTCGCCCAACGCCCTGGCGATGCCCAGCACCGTGCCAGTGAGGATGCCCGGCATCGCCGCCGGCAGTACCTGGGACTGGATGACTTCCCACTGGGTCGCGCCAAGGCCGTATGCGCCCTCCCGCAATGGAGCAGGTACCGCCCGGATCGCTTCAGCCGACGTGATGATCACGATCGGGAGGACGAGCACGGCGATCGCAAGGCCTGCCGCAATCACGCTGCGGCCTCCCGTGATGCCCTGGAGTCCGTTGACGAACACGGCGAGGCCAAGCAAGCCGTAGACGATCGACGGCACACCGGCGAGGTTGCGCACCGTGACCTGAATGAGTCGAGCCACCCACGTGTCGTTGGCGTATTCCTCGAGATAGATCGCTGCCCCGATTCCGATCGGAAAGGTGAGGATGACGATCCCAGCGATCAAGATGCTGCCGCGAATGCCCTGGGAGACTCCGGCCCGACCTGCATCAGCCGAGCTCGGTGAGGTGAGGAAGCCCCACAGGCGGTTGGAGAGCAGATCCCACGACTCGGCCACGACATCGACGCCGACTGCCCCGACCATGAGAAACGCAAGGAGCACGGCGCCGGTGATGAGCGCGAGGAAAAGGCGACCCGCCGCGTCGTCGCCTCGACGGGCCCGCAGCGAGTCAAGCGAGATGGTCTGGCGGTCGTGCATCAGTACACCTGCCGGAACCGGCGGACGATGGTGTCGGACAAGACATTGAGCATCAAAGTGATGACGAAGAGCAGGGCGCCGAGGGCATAGAGGCTCTGGAAGGCGATACCGACACCGGCAACCGAGTCGGTGCCGGCTCCGAGTGACGCCATGGCCGCTGTGAAGGTCTGACCTTCCTGGCGGACGTCATATTCAAGGACCGCTCCGCCGGACCCACCTGCTGCGATGAACACGACCATTGTTTCGCCGATCGCTCGAGAAATGCCGACGATAAATGCGGCCGATATCCCCGAGAGCGCCGCCGGGAAGACGACCCGCAGCGACGTGGTGACCCGACGGCCGCCGAGGCCGTAGCTCGCTTCGCGCAGCTCAGTTGGAACCGCCCGCATGGCGTCCTCCGAGATAGAAGCGATGATCGGCACGGTCAGGATCCCGACTCCCAGACCGGCGGCAAGCAACGATGCAAACCCGATCGAGTCGTCGAGCGGTTGCAGCACCTGCGGGGTGATGAAGCTCAGTGCGAACAGGCCGAGCACCACCGACGGGATGCTTGCCAGCGTCTCAATGATCGGCTTGATGATCTGACGGACGCGTGGGCTGGCGTACTCGGAGAGGTAGAACGCAACACCCAGCCCCACTGGGCCCGCCAATGCAATCGCGATGCCGGTGATCCAGAGCGTGCCGATGAAGAGGGTCCACACGTCGAAGATCCCACGACGCGGAAACCAGCCAATCCCCTGCAGGCTCGACCAACTGAAGTCCTCCGCGCTGAAGAACTCCGCTGCCTCGCTGAAGATGTTCCACACGATGAGCACACTCACCACGACGGACGTGAACCCCAATGAGAGCACGACGCGACGCGCAACGGCGTTGCGACGGTTCCGCAACTCATCGAGTTGGAGGTCTGCGACCGACGAAACCTCGGAACGCTCGATCATCGTGGCCGGGCCGCCGAAGTCCTCGACAACGATGGTTCCGGCGAGAAGATCCCAGGGGGCTCGTCGGCCCGCTGTCCGGGAGATGAAGACCCCCGCCAGCGCCATGAGCACAAGAACCGGGACCACATTGGTCTCGATGGCGAGGAGCGGCAGGCCATAGAGCAGCCCCGCTCGGGTGAACTCTCGCGCCGCGATGGTCACGGTCGAGGCGGGGCGCCCATCGAGCATCGCAATATGGTTCCCGCTGAAGGACGAGGCGAACCTTTGCGCAGCCGGCCAGCACCAAGCGCTCCAGATCGCCATAGCCCAGAAGGAGATCCAGAACGCAGACACGCCGAGCCCCCCGGTCACTGCGTCGAGGTAGTAGTCGATCACGCCGAATGCAGCGGCGATCACGATGAAGACGACCAGCTCGAGCGTTGCGCCAACGGCGCGGCTGGCGAGAGAGGGAACGCTGACGACGCCGGCTGTCGGTGCGGTCACCCCCATGCCGGTCCCGTGACCCGATTCACCCAGAGGGACTGAGCCCGGAGCTGGTCGGCCTCGGCCAGGCCGATGTAGCCAGCGTTCGGCACCGCCTCGAGCCCGGTCTCGCTCATCATGTAGTCAACGAACGCGATCACGGCCGGGTCGTTGGCCGCAGCATCAGCGTTGACATAGGTATAGAGGAAACGGGCGATGGGGAAGTCAGCGGAGGCGATCGTCTCCTCAGTGGGGCTCACACACGCCCCCCCGTCTTCCTTGGCAACGTCGAGCAGCTTGGCTGCACCGGCTTCCTCGGCCTCCTTCGCGAATGCGAAACCAACCCAGCCAATGCTGTAGTCGGAGGCAGCGATGCCCTGCAGGATCACGTTGTCGTTCGGTGAGGAGGTGTAGTCGGGGCGGATGGTCTTCACGAACTCGCGGGCTTCGGGGTCCAAGCCGGTCTTGCCCTTCGCGACGGACTCAACGACGATCTCGCCGAACGAGTCGAACGTCCCGGACTCTTCGCCGGGCCCGTACACCTCAAGAGGCACGTCGGGGAACGTCGCTCCTCCCCACAGCGAAGTGAGCGCATTGGCGTCCGCCCAGGACGACGACCCACTGGCTTCCTCAGAGACCAGAGCGTAGAGGTCGTTGAACGACACACAGTCGACGAGATTGTTCGCGGTGGACGTAATGACCGTGATGCCGTCGATCGCTCGCCGCAACTCGATGTACTCGATCCCATTGGCCTCGCATGCAGCAAGTTCCTCGTCCTTGTAGAGCCGCGAGGCGTTAGCGATCGGAACCTCGCCGTCGCAGAATTTCTGCGCGCCATCCCCTGAACCCGGGCCCTCAACCGAGATTGCGACGCCGGTATTGGCGGCGCTGAAGGCCTCAGCCTGTTCAAGCACGATGGGATACACCGTCGAAGAACCCGACACGAGGAATTCGCCCTCGATCGGACCGGCGTTCGAGCCAGACTCACTGGCCTCCGACTCGACGGCAGCAATGACCGTGACCGGGTCATCATCGATCTGATCAACGACGGCCGAGACGCCTGCGAACAGTGCGAGCAGGACCAGCACCAGGCCAACGCTGCGGAAACGGTCCGTCCGACTCGGGGGAAGGAATTCGCTCACTGCCGAGACGTTACGACGCACACCTGACCTCTCGTGGCCCGTCCGGTGAACAGTCGAGCGACACCACGTGAACAGACGGTGAACGCAAGCAGCAGGCAGGGTGACGAGGTGCTACGTTCTCGCCGCTGACCCGGGGGGGGACGTCATGGCAGGGCCGACAGCGCCAACAGAGCAGGGCCTGCCCACACCGGCTCGCGCCGTGCTGGTCGTCGCACTGATCTACATCTTCCTTGTCGGCGTCTCGATGCTCGAATCAGGCATCAAGGTGATGGGGGCCGACACCCAGGCCAGCCTCTTCGAGAGCGTCAACAACCCGATCGCCGGGCTGTTCGTCGGCATCCTCGGCACAGTTCTCGTTCAGTCCTCTTCGGCAAGCACATCCGTGGTCGTCGGACTCGTCGCCTCGGGTGCGCTCGGCGTCGATGCGGCCGTTCCGATGATCATGGGCGCCAACATCGGCACCACCGTGACGAACACCCTCGTGTCGCTCGGCTCGATCCGGCAATCCGACGAGTTCAAGCGGGCGTTCGCTGCGGCGACCGTGCACGACTTCTTCAACCTGCTCGCCGTGCTGATCTTGCTGCCGATCGAGTTGGCCACCGGCATGTTGTCGTCGATCGCCGAGTCGATCACCGAAGCCCTCGGCGGGTCGGCCGGCAGCGAGTGGAAAAGCCCGATCAAACAGTGGGTGAAAGAGCCGGTGGGCTGGAGCAAGGATCTGCTCGGTGACCTCGGGCTCGAGGAGAACTTCCTCGGCACGGCGATGGTGCTCCTCGGGCTACTCGTGGTGCTCGCCGCGCTCACCTTCATCACCCGCAACATGAAACAGCTCGTTGCGGACCGGGTGGAACGTTCGCTGAACGCCGTTCTGGGAAGCGGTGGTGGAGCAGTGGCGATGCTCGTCGGACTTATCGTCACGATCGCCGTCCAATCCTCGAGCATCACGACCTCGATCATGGTGCCGCTTGCCGCCGCAGGAGTCGTGACCCTGCGCAACATCTTCCCCGTGACACTCGGTGCCAATGTCGGCACGACGATCACTGCGCTGCTCGCTGCGCTCGCCTCGGGTTCGGTCGATGCGCTGACGATTGCGCTTGTTCACACCACGTTCAACGTGATCGGAATCGTCATCCTGTATCCGATGCCACGTATCCGAGCGATCCCGCTTCGCGCTGCGGAGCGCATGGCTGACCTGGCCGTGGAGCGGCACACGATGGCGGTTGCGTACGTCATCACCTTGTTCATTGTGATCCCGCTTATCGGCGTGGCGGTCTTCCGATGAGGAGCGCGAAACTGATGGCAAGCATGCAAGGAGCGACCCGATGGTCATGACGTTCTTTCGACGGGGCGACGGCGACAGCGGCCTCGACCTCATCACGGCTCGGACAGTCTCCATGGTGTCCGATGCTCGACACAGCTTCGATATGGCATCGACTGCGCTCCTGAGCGGCGCAGACCTCGACACCGTCGGCGAGGACGTCCGGCGGACCGACGCCCGCATCAACGCAGCCGAACAAGAGCTCCGAGGCCAGCTCGTTGTGCACGTCAGCGTGCAGGGAAGCGGCGACATCGGTGAGGTGCTCGGCCTGATTCTGCTGATTAAGAAGATCGAACGAATCGGCGACCAGAGCAAGAACATCCTCTACCTGGCCGAAGACGGTGCAGATCTCAGCAACGCCGAGGATCTCGATCTGCTCATCGGCTACCGACGGACGATCAGCGAGATGCTCGGCGAGGCCGCCGATGTTCTCGCTCAGGCCGACGAAGTTGGCGCGGCTTCACTCCGGGAACGCTGCAAGGCACTCCAGGAGGAACTCACGAGTCACATCCGGGATCTGATGCACTCCGAGCAACCCGGCCATGAGGTCGTGCCCCGGGCGATTCTCTTTCGGTACTGGAAGCGCATCGTTGCCAACATCGCAGGAGTGGTCACGACCGCGACCGAGCCGCTCCAGCACCATGGCTACGAAGATGGTGGCAACGTCGACCTCGACGACTGATCACCGGACATCCGTCCGATCACCGAACCTGAACGCGAAGAGGCCCCGGCAGTGCGCCGGGGCCTCTTCGCGGAGGGGATCCAGATCCTGGTTCGGCTCAGCCCCAGCTGCGCCCGGTTGTCCGGTTCGACCAGATCGCTTGAGCAAGCGTCTGATCGGCAGGAGCGAGGTCAATGTAGCCGGCGTTGGAGACAGCCTTCAGGCCCTCGTCGCTCATCATGTAGTCAACGAAGGCCGCAACAGCAGGATCGGCGGCGGCAGCCTCGGCATTGACATAGGTGTAGAGGAAACGGGCGATCGGGAATTCCGCCGAAGCAATGGTCTCCGGACTCGGCGTCACACACTCGCCGCCGTCCTGCTGGCTGACGGCGAGCAACTTCACGTCACCGGCTTCCTCGGCTTCCTTGGCAAACGCGAAGCCAACCCATCCGAGACTCGAAGAACTCGAGGAGATGCCCTCCAGGATGATGTTGTCGTTCGGCGACGACGTGTAGTCGGGCCGAATCGAGTCGCTCAGCTCGTGGGTGTCGGTGTCGAGGCCGGTCTTTCCCTTGGCAACCGACTCCATAACAATTTCGCCGAAGGAATCGAACGTGCCGGACTCCTCACCTGGGCCAAAGATGTCGAGAGGCAGATCAGGGAGTTCGCCTGCGGTGGAGCCGACCTCGGCAAGCAAGGCATTGCCATCGGCCCAGCTCGCAGAGCCGGTCGCGTCCTCGGAGATCA
>Ga0255772_10000410_pt1 | contig 42199 bp, 31 predicted proteins | sample 071ome_34_FD_179970 | JGI IMG/M metagenome (GOLD analysis project Ga0255772, IMG submission 179970) | Coastal salt marsh microbial communities from the Groves Creek Marsh, Skidaway Island, Georgia - 071411BT metaG (version 2) | ecosystem: Environmental > Aquatic > Marine > Intertidal zone >...
TCGGGCTCAGCAAATTTGGCCTTAATCGGTCATGTTACCGAATCTCTTGCGGGCAGAGCTGGTTATTATGTGTTGCATCCCATGACCCGCAGAGAGTGTTCAGGAAACGTGCAGGAGGAACCATTCTTAACCCGTTTTTTGAAACATCCTGCTTTACCATCTGATACTTTTGAGCCTGTTCAAGCATCGGAAATTTTGCGAGGTGGTTTACCCCCCGCGTGCCTGGGATCTGACGAAGGCTTGGGTGAATGGTTTCGAGGGTATGTGCAAACATATGTGGAGCGCGATGTTCGACAGATGTCCCGTATCACGGATTTGGTCTCCTTTCAGATGCTGGCCAAATTGGCTGCCATGCGCACAAGTCAGGTGCTGGTGCAAAGCACATTGGCCAGAGATGCCAAACTGAAAGCAGCGACTGCGAAACGTTATCTTGACCTGCTGGAGACGTCGTTTTTGATCCGAAAGTTGCCGCCTTATCTGGGAAACCGTACCTCCCGTCTGGTGAAGTCACCCAAACTGCATTTTACCGACAGCGGATTGGCGGCACATATGGCGGGAATGACCCATTTTGAACCCGGCGCCGACGCGTTGCTTCGAGGGGCTTTGTTTGAGACATACGTCGGGCAAAACCTGTCGGCTCTTTTGGAAGCTCACCAGCCGGAAGCCACCATGAGTTATTGGCATGAACAAGGACGACACGAGGTGGACATGGTCATTGAAAGCGGCAAGAAAGTCCTGGCGATTGAAGTCAAGGCAGCATCCCGCTGGTCAGATAAGGACTTGGCATCGTTACGCGTTTTTCTTGATCGGACACCTCAGTGTATTGCGGCCGTTTTGGCATACAACGGAGAAAAACCTGCTCAATTGGGGGAACGTTTATTCTGTATTCCGATGGGGCTGTTGTTGAGTTAGGGCATCAAGATTCAGGAGTGTTTTTCCCGGTCTCCGATGCGGGTTTTGAGGTAGACTTTTCCGAAGGACCAGAGGCGTTCGGCGGTGCGGAGGGGGAGTTCCATGGATTGAGGTTAGAGTTTCAATTCTGGTATTTGAGCATATCCAACAGCTTGAAATCCATCCCGCATTTGTGAGGATGATGTTTTTTTGACAGGATTAACAAGATTTTCAGGATGTTTTTAATAGGAGTACATTTCTTGAAAATTGCATTTTTGATGTGCGATTTTCAAGAAAAGGAGTGGCTCAATCATGACCTTTGTAGAAGTGATTCGAAGGGTGGTCAGTTTCTGATTTGGTTTAATCGGACCTTTACACTTGTTTATGTGGAGGATTTCCGCTGAATAGCGGCATGCCTGAGTGGTTGGCCATTTTAATTTTAGGTGTGGTGGAGGGGATTACCGAGTTTTTGCCGGTTTCTTCGACCGGGCATCTGCTTTTGATGCAGCAGATGTTTGGGAAGTGGATCCCGCCGCAGTCGGATCTCTTTAACATCGTGATTCAGTCCGGTGCCGTGCTGGCGGTGATTCCTTTGTTCAAGGAGCGCATTCTGTATGTGTTTCGCCAATGGCGTGAGAAGGATGCCCAGGTTTTTATCGGTCAGATCGCTCTCGCATTCTTTATCACCGGGGTGGGTGGTTTGGCTTTGGAGAAGAATGGATTCACTTTGCCGGATGAGCCCATGCCGATTGCGTTGGCTTTGTTGATCGGCGGGATTCTGTTTCTCTGGGTTGAAAAGTGGGTGCAGGGAAAGCCTGTTTCGGAGGCGATTACCTGGAAGATTGCGATTGCGGTGGGGTTGGGTCAGTTGGTGGCGGCGGTTTTCCCCGGGGCTTCGCGTTCAGGCACGACCATTCTGGTGGCTTTGATGATGGGGTTGAGTCGGTCGATGGCGACGGAGTATAGTTTTTTGGTGGGGATTCCCACGATGCTGGCCGCGGGCGGATATAAGATTTTGAAAGCGGTGACTGAACCGGTCGAGGGTGCGCCTCCAGAGGATTGGGGGATGGTGGCTCTGGGGTTTGTGGTGTCGGGGATTGTGTCATTTATCGCCGTGAAATGGTTGTTGCGGTATGTGCAGTCGAATTCGTTCAACAGGTTTGGTTATTATCGGATTGCGGTTGGGGGGATTCTTTTGATTCTATTTTTGAGTTAGGGAGGGATAAATCTGGACTGCGGTAAGTCATTACCGCTCTGGATACAGTCCGAATACCAATGAAAACACTCAATCTGATACATAGTCGCGCCTGATTGATGGTGTTCTGGGGGGTTGAAAATTAGAGTGAGTTTGAATTTGAGGGCTTAAACTTTTCCCTGAGGTATCCAGAGCGGTAATGACTTACCGCAGTCCAGAGTTCTTCGAACAACAAAAAACCCCATGCACATAATGTGGGCATGGGGTTGGGAAAGGGTTTTCTGCCTTTGTATCAGTCGCGGAGGGGGAGTTGTTTTTCCACTTTTTCTTTGACCAGTTTGGCGAACTTGGGAAGTCCGTTCTCGGTTGGAACGGGGTTTTCACCCTGGATGAGCGGGGTGACGTACTTCACGAAGTTGTCGTTCGGCATGAAACCATCCACGGAGATCCAGGCACGGGGAATCAAGTGTTCCACGTTTGCGATGTCTTCCAGCGGTTGGAGTGCGGTGCCCCATTGGTAAGGCTCGTTGTTCAGTCGGACGAGTTTGACCATCTGACCGCTCTTGCCTTCCAGGGCTGCTTTGACCGCTGCCACGCCGCATGCGAATGCCTCTTCCACGTCGGTGGCGCTGGCGTAATGGGCGGCGGCGCGTTGGGCGTAGCCGAGTTTGACGGTGCGGGTTTTAAGATTCAGTTTGCCCTGCACCATTTCCTTGAGCGCATCAGCGGCACCGGAAAGCACGGCATGGCCGAATGCGTCGAGGCGTGATTTGTCCGCTCCGATTTCTTCGCCGGCTGCGTTTTTGACGCCTTCACCGGTGACCACGATGCAGTAGTTGAGGCGGTCGACCGTTTCCTGGACTTTTTTGAGAAAGGCTTCTTCGTCGAGGCGAATTTCCGGCAACAGGATGATGTGGGGGGGATCGTCATCATCGCGTTTGGCGGCCACGGTTCCGGCGGCGATCCAACCGGCGGCGCGTCCCATGACTTCGATGATACAGCAGGAACCGTCATCGGTGGCCATGCTACCCACATCGGCGCCGACTTCCATTACGGTGGCGGCATTGTATTTGACCACGGATCCGTAACCGGGGCAGTGATCGGTTTGGGGAAGGTCGTTGTCGATGGTTTTGGGAACACCGATCACACGCATGTTGTAGCCACGTTTGACGGCTTCTTCATGAATTTTGTGCGAGGTATCTTGTGAATCATTGCCACCAGCGTAAAAGAAGAAGCGGATATTGTGTGCTTCAAAGACCTGGAACAGGCGGTCCATGTCGCGGGCAGCTTGTTCGGGGTCGCTCTTGAAATTGATCTTGTAGCGGCAGGTGCCGAGTGCGGCGGCCGGTGTGTGTTTCAACTCTTCGATGGTCTTGGCTTTCTCCTCGTTGATGTCGATGAGCTCCTCGTTGAGGATGCCGTAGATGCCGTTCAATCCACCGTAAATCTCTTCGATTTCGCCGTGTTTGCCTGCTTCTGTAATGACGCCGGCCACGCTGGAATTGATGACGACGGTTGGGCCGCCGGACTGTGCCACCAGCAGATTCCCGCTCAATGCGTTTGATGCTTCGTTATTTTCCATAAAATTCAATTCACTTCTAGTTCAGGCGCTCAACTGTCCAAACAGTCCGCCTGTAGGTTGATAAAGCTCGCGTCAACAGCTCGGCAACATGCCAAGTTGACGCGCCAGTGTCAAAAAGGAATTGTCGTTCTTGGAAGAATCTCTCGCGGCTTTCCGGGGCACCGGGAGGGCGATTATTGTTCGAAGCTGATCACGTTTTTGATACCTGTGGCCTTGTCGAGGAGCAAAGATCGGCTGTCCTGCGTTCCGAAGCGGCTGGTAATAACGCGCTTAAGCGCTTCGGGCCAGCGTTCCATGAAGACTCCGAGATCTTTGATGGCCGAGATGAATGCTCCCTGGTCGGCATTGACGGTCCCGATCACGACCTGATTTTTAAGCACGACATTTCGCATGATGAGATCGGCGTCCACTTCAATGGCTGGTTTGGGGGCGGGGATGCCCGTGAACACGTAAATACCGTTCAATCCCAGAATACTCAGCACTTTGTAGGAAATGCTGGAAACCCCGACGGCTTCATAGACCAGATCGATGTTGCCAACCCGCTCCGCCAGTTCTTCCAAGGATGTTTCCAAAGCGGAAATGTATGGCACACCGAAGGATTCCACCAATTCGGCTTTCGGGTTGGGTGCTTTGCTGCGGGAGTAGACGAAGGTATTGAATCCTTCGGCTTTCAATTTCATGGCGCCGAGGATACCGACCGGCCCGGCCCCCAGGACCACTGCATTCAGGCCTTTGCCGGTTGGGCGACCTTTGGCGTCCTTGTGTTTTGCCCAGGGAAGGCGGCATTGGGTGGGCCAGACTTGTGACATGGCTTTTTCCACAATGGTCAGGGGTTCCACCAGAACGGCCACGTCCTTGAGGTTGACCGGCACATAGTTGAGGTATTTTTCCTGTTCCGCCCAGAATTCGGTCATGTAGCCATGACGCATCTTGATACCGCGTTCGACAAAGTCTCCTGTTGAACAGAAGTCCTGCAGATCCTCTTTGCAGGGGGCGCAATGACCGTGCGTGCAGGGACGTCGTACCGAAGGCACGACCAGATCGCCTGGCAGGAATTCCTCCACTGCCGAGCCGACCTCCTGAACGATGCCCAGGCATTCATGCCCCAGCACCAGATAATCGGAGTCTTTGGGAGGATCGCCGTAGACAAAGGTGCAAATTTCGCGGTCGGTGCCGCAGATGCCCACATCGATACTTTTGACGATCACCTCGTTGTCCGAACTCAAGACCGGTTTCGGATGGTCGAGGATTGCGACTTCTTTCTTTTTTGGTATGGCGCCGACAGCTTGCATGTGTATTTCTTGTACTAGGGTCCAAGGATTTCCCGTGACAATGAGGTCAAGGAAAGCGACGAACATCTTACATTTCCTGGCTTTCGGGCAAACAAAATTTTTCTGCTTTCGCCATTCCGTAACGACTCAAGCCGAGCAGGAAAGGGGAGGTATGTGGAAAGCAATCAGAGCTTGATTCAAATTGTTTGGATGTTGCATTGTTGGTAACAAATTGGAAATCAATAAATTATGTGGTATTTGGATTCGTTGGAACATCCAGAGAGTTCGTGCCAAAACAGCGGTTGGCAAGATCAAGGCATGCGGATGATTTGTAATATGTCCGGATCAGAAACTTTGTGCCGGCTGATGGATCCATCTGGCCAGCAAACCTCCAGTTGATCTATTTGGCTTGCCGGACCGATCACCTGAATCATGCCCATTTGCGAGCCATAGCTGCTTCCTGCGGTCACGCAAAGCCATGGTCCATGGTGACCGTTTGTCTGAATGCCGCGTATCTGGGCGCCAATGGCGCCGGGGTTTGCCGGGGAGCCAATGAGTTGAGTTCGTATTCCGGGAATGGCTTCGCGATTGGTCAGTAATACGGTTGAACCACGATTCTGCCCGACCACCAGATCCAGGCGTCCATCACCATTCCAGTCCGAAACGGCCGACCCCCGTTGTTCTCCCAAGATTCGAATGCCACTGTCGTGTGGCGACAATGGAGTGAAAGTTCCTGATCCGGTTCCGAGGCATACGAGACCCAGCCCGGCATCCATGCGGGGTGTCATGGCATCCAGCTGGAAATTGTTTTGAGCCAGAAAGATGTCCAAATGTCCGTCCCCATCGAAATCACCACTTGCAACACCGAAGACAGGCGCCCATTGAGCTTCGGATGGGAGTGGATGCGCTTCAAACTTCCCCTGGTTGTTGATAAAGACCATGGTTTGGGAGGTGTTGACCTCCAGCATGTCTGCTTTTGCCTTTAAGGATGTCAGGACCTTGGACACGGTTTGTTGGCTGAATGCCTGATAGGATCTGTAATGGGAGACCAGAGTGGGGATGCCTCGGGCGAGCATGCCCAGTTGTTGATCCGGCGCGTCATCATTCAACGTTGGTTCAAAGTGAGCCCGGATGATGTCGTGCGTCTGATTTTGGTCGAAGTCACCATGGTAAAGTCTGACCGGATGATGCAGGTGTTCCTGGTGGGGGCCGTTCATGCCACGGTTCCCGGCAATAAAGTCGATTTGTCCGTCGTTGTTGAAATCGCCCGGCGCCAATCCGCTCCACCAACCCTTCAGGTGGGCCAGTCCGCGTTTGCTTGTTTCATCCACCAGCAGGCCCTGGTTGTTTTTAAAAAATGCCAGGGAGTTCCAGTCACGTGTGACCAGAAGTTCAGGAAATCCGTCCCGATCCTCGTCGAACCAACAGGCACTTCGGACCATCCCCAGGTGCTGAAACAACTTGGATCTTTCTTTATCCATCACGAACGATCCTTCTTCGTTCAGGAACAGGTGGCTGTCGGGTGGTGTTGGAAATTTCCCGGGAAGCACACGGGAGCCCACGAACAAATCGAGGTCACCGTCCCGATCCACATCCCCCAGTGCCATGGGGCCGATCGAGTCGGGTCGACCCGGAAAGGCGTCGAGGGTTTTGCCGTCCCTCAAGCGATATTCGCGGATGGGCGAACCCAAGGGCAGGCCGTCTTCGTAATTGGATGAGCCTGCAAGCAGTCGCACGTTTCCACCTTCGTCCCGCCATCCCACAAGGCTGACTTGATCTCTTGAAGCAGGGAGGTGAAAGGGAGGTTTGGTGATGGGTTCGAAGGATTGTCCTTTCTGGTTGAGAAATGCATTGGGTTTGCCTCCCCGGCCATTGCTCAGGATCAGGTCTTCCCAGCCATCATGGTTCAGGTCCAGCCATGCCACTGCCGGACCTTCATATGCCAGCGAAGCATCAATCAGGGGTTGGCGTGCCCAGTCGTCAAAATCCGGATCGTTGTGCTGGTGATTTAACAGGTGACTTTCATCGACAAACAAGGTTGTGCTTTTGGCGGCATCGTCCGTTGCCGGGTTTGAGTTCTCCGTCGTTTGCCGCTTAATTTCAAAAAAACGGTTTGGGAGAATGTCCCGTATGGTTTCCTTTTGGCCTCCGGGCCAGTGTATGGTGAGGGTGACGTTTGCGTTTTTTTTGTATGGCCAGGCAAAGGTGCGGATGGATTGGTCGTCGGAAAGGTATTTTCCTCCCGCAATGATCTCCTGACTTTGAGTGAACGCGCCGTCAGAGAGTTCCAGTCGGGTTCCGATGTCGTGGGCGCGGACCGCGATACGCGGTGCGCTGGTGTGATTCTGGTAGATGCTGGCCTGGGCGTTCAGGTTGTTCACCGCGACGTCCAGGTCTCCGTCTCCATCCAGATCAGCCAGACAAATGCCGTGGGAAACATCATCGAGATCAAATCCCCATGATTCGCTGATATCCTCGAATGTGCCGTTGCCTTGATTTCGCAGGGCCATGTTGGGTGTGTCGAATGTTGGAAAGAGCATGCGTTTTTCAAAGATCTCGCGGTCGCTCATCTTCTTGGCACGGCGCATGGCTTTGAGTTGATTGGCTACATCGATGTTTCGGCCATCCCGTTCATGGCCGTTGGTGATGAGGAGGTCCTCGTATCCGTCCAGATCCACATCCAGAAATGCCACTCCCCAGGCCCAGTCGGATGCCGCCACGCCCGCCCATTGGCCCACTTCGGCATAGGTCATGTCACCCCGATTCATCTGAAGGGTGGTTTTCATGAACTGGGGGCGGTGGCTGGTTTCGCGGATGAGGTGCATGGCGGGTTTGACGTCGCCCAGTTGGTTCAGCCGTGTCTGATGGGACCGGGCCAGCATGTCGAGCACAAGGATGTCATCGTCCCCATCTCGATCCACATCCGCTACGTCCAATCCCATGGCAAACCAACTGGTCTGCCGAATGGCATGGGACGGCAGGGCTTTGAATGTTCCCTTGCGCGTGTTGATCCAGATCCTGTCGGGGGTGTCAAAGTCGTTACACACATAAAGGTCCGGATATCCATCGTGGTTCAGATCGCGAAACATGGCAGCCAGCCCCCAGTCCCGCGGTATCTCAGAAAGGGGATTTCCGAGTTCGTCCAAAAAGGTTCCGCCTGTCCAATCGACGGGTTCGAAGGTGAGGTTGCCCAGATTGCGATAGAGGGTGTCGGGTTCGCCGTATTCGCCGATGCCTCCGCGTTCGTCGATGTAGAAGCGGTGTTGGAGGTCCGGTTCAGCGGTCGGGCGTCCGTTGAACTTGCTGACGATGCGTTTGCCGCCGACCTTTTTGATGTCGACGTAGGCGTTGGGAACGTCCATCAGGGCGGAGGCGCGATAGCGTGAGACGTAAATGTCCGGTTTGCCGTCCAGGTCATAGTCGGCCACGGTAACGGTCATGCCTCCCAGTGCAGGTTGCATGCCTGCTTCCAGCGTTCGTTCTTCGAAGGTTCCATCGCCACGGTTGCGGAAGAGTCGCAGTCCCCGATACATGGTGTTGACCAGCAGTTCCGGTCTCCCATCTCCATCCAGATCTGACAAGACACATGCGGTGGAGTCCGCATCAGGACAGGCGACACCCGCTTGATCGGTGATGTTTTCGAATTGCCAGTTTCCTTTGTTGCGAAAGAGACGGTTGGGATTGTCTAGGGAATTGAAGTAAAGGTCGCAAAGGCCGTCGCCATCGATGTCATCCGCCGCAACCCCGGAGCCATTGAGTAGCGTTTGATTCGTCATGTAACGGGTGACGGATAGCAGGTTGGTGAATTGGATGCCGGTTTGTTCCGGCTGCATGTTGATCAAGCCGGCTTTGGGAGCAGGGGATGAATCGACAGATAGCAGGCGATATCGGTGGCCGCCATGTGCGTGCCAATCGGAATCTGATTGGGCGCTCATCTTTTGTGCGATGATCGCGGGTCCAATCGCCATCGCCAAAAGGAGCCATCTATGCAACCAAAAGGACATGCAACGACCATAGTTCAATGGTCGGTCGGGATCAATGTTTGGGTGGGCGTTGAATGGTGAATTTGGGGTTCAAGACGGTAGGCTTCCCAAAACGGTCTGGAAAGGAGCTTGTGGATGCTGTGAGGTTCCGGCCAGGGACGGCCAGATCTACCCTGGGGTGAGGTCGCGCCAGGGACGGCACGTTCTGCCTTGGGGTGTGGGAAGACAAGATATGCCTTATCCGCCGATGAAGCTCATGGTGCGTTCGGGTTGGACGAAGTCTTTGCGACCGATTTTGTGTCCGGGTTCTTTGCCAAAGACGACGGTGCGTAGTTTGTCCATGATGTCCTGATCCGGGGCGTTTCCCCGAAGGAGCGATTTGAAATCGTGTTCCTGGTGACTGAAGAGGCAGGTGCGCAGGTTGCCGTCCGCGGTCAGGCGGAGACGATTGCATTGGCTGCAGAAAGGTTCGGAGACGGATGCAATGATGCCGAACTCACCTTTTCCATCTTTGTGTTGCCAACGTTTGGCCGTTTCCGAAGCGTGGCTCGGTTGGAGTGGTTGGATATCGAATCGCTTTTGGATGCGTTCCAGCATTTCGCGACCGGTGACCACCAATTCTTTTTGCCACGCCTTGCCGGAGTCCAGTGGCATGTATTCGATGAATCGCATGGTGACCTTATGTTCGCGTCCAAACTGCACCAGATCCTCCAGTTCGTGATCGTTCATGCCTCGAATGATCACTGCGTTGACTTTGACTGGATCGAATCCAAGTTCCCTGGCAAGTTCAATACTGTGAATGACGCCTTCGAGACCTTTGCGACCAGTCATTTTTTCAAAATTGGCTGCGTCCAGGGAATCCATGCTGAACGTCATTCGTGACAGACCCGCTTCTTTCAGCGCTTGAGCGTGTTTTTGAAAAAGAAACCCATTGCTGGTCAACGCGACGTCCTGAATGCCTGGAATTTGATGAATATCGGCAATCAAACCTGCCACTCCGGTCCGGAGGAGAGGTTCACCCCCGGTGATTCTGATTTTCCGGACTCCCATGTTGGATGTCAGACGCACGAACCGGAGGATTTCTTCGTAGGTCAGGATTTCCTTTTTGGGTTTCCAGGGATAGCGGATGTAGGTTTTTTCCCCTTGATGCGTGTGGTGAGAGGAGGCATCGCGGTAGAAATTGGATGCTTCCTCTGTCTCGGGCAGACAATAAAGGCATCTGAAATTACAACGGTCGGTCACGCTGATCCGAAGATCACGCATGATCCGACCGTAAGAATCTTGAAGCCCTTGATGCTCCATGGGGCCTCCCAATAAGTAGACTGGTGGCTTGGAGTTTACTCCTGTCCTTCGGACGGCACCACTTGAACGCCACCTTCCTGGTTCAATTCGACATTGAGATCAAAGTTGGGTTTGGTTTCAGGCTTGCTGAATCCACGTTTCAACAAGGCGGCGCCCTTGGGCACGTTGCCTGCTCCCATGATGCCGTTCTTGATCCATTCGAGGCGGCGGGCGATGGAAAGTTCGTCCTTCAACTTGCGGATTTGGTTGCGGAGGAGGGCCAGGTCGTTGAATTGACGTTCCAGATCGGCTTTTTCTGCCTGGAGTCGTTTCAATTCCTTCAACAAGAACTCGCGGTCACCTTCGGAAGCTTCCAGTTTACGCTGGGTTTCGAGGATCTGTCCTTCCAGCGACTCCATATTGGTGTTCAATTCGGTCATCTGGGTCGTGAGAGAATCGCGTTCAATGGAAAGTTCTCCGATGCGTTTATCCATTTCTTCGATGGTTTTCTTGGCTGCGGCAACTTCGGTGGCTGCGGCATCGGCTTCTTTTTGCACCTTATCCAGTTCCGTGGTCACTGTTGCGTAGCGACCTTCAAGGGATTGAAGAGCTTCCGTTTTGATCTCCAGTTCGGAACGGAGCACTTCGTTGGTTTTGGTCTGTGTGGTAAGTTTCGCTTGTGTCTCAGTGAGGGTCGTCTCGACGGTTTTGATTTTTTCCTCTTTGGATTGTTCCACCTTGGTTGCTTGAAGGTGACGCAACACGAGCCCTGCGAGCAACAGGACGCTAACAATGCCAAGTAGGATCGTAATCTTGCTGGTGTTATTCATTTCCATTAACATGGTGCCTGAAAACCATTTTGGCAAGCCTGCATGCAGTGCCGTACTCTGTGAAGTTGTAGTGTGCCTTTCATCAATGGGTTCCATGAATGGAAGAGTCCGTTTTTTTGCGGGACTTGATGAGACGCGATTGTCGGTTTAACTTGAAAGCATGGAGTACCCGGAAACGATACCGGTCATGATGTTGCCCAATGCGACATTATTTCCCAACACGATGTTGCCTTTGTTCATCTTCGAACCAAGGTATCGCAAGATGCTGGAACGGACTTTGCAGGGCGACAGGATGATTGCCATTGCCATGCTTCGCCCGGACACAAACCGTGAAATCCCCTACAAAACCGCCGGTCTGGGGATGGTGCGTGCAGCGGTGAAACATTCCGACGGCACTTCCCATGTCATTTTGCAGGGGTTGGGCAGGATCAAGCTCAATCAGGCCGCCACTTACAAACCCTTTCGATCCCACCGATACGAAGTGGTGAAAACGAGCCGGGGCAATGAGGATCGTGTGCAAACCCTTCGCCAAAAACTGCTTGACCTGGTGAGCATGCACTTGGAAAAGGATCATGTTTTGTCGGAAAAAATCAAACAATGTCTGACTCACCACGAACAACCCGAACTTTTCCCCGAACATGCACCCACCTTGGAACAGGTCATGCAGGCCATGTTGGGGGCGAATGATGTGGAGTATCTGGCGGATATGGTGTCCTGCACACTGGTGACTCAACCGCATGCCAGGCAAATCATTCTTGAAGAAGAGGACCTGGAAACCCGTTTGAGTAGCCTCGTTGCTTTTCTGATGGCGGAAATCTTCTGCCGAAAACGTAAGAATAAACAGTGATACCCTCCCAAATACCCGAAAAAGAGCTCGAATCAGCCGATCGCAGTCAAATCTTGTCCGCAATCTTTCAGGACTTCGTCATTCATCATCATAGAAGCATGCTTGACCAAGTCAGGCTTGTTTTCTAGTTATCAATGGCATGTCGATGCGACGAATTTGGATTTGGGTGTCTCTATGCATGCTTCCCGGCTTGATGGCCGCTGCTGAATTGGAGCGATTGAACAGTGTGGCCGCCATGGTTGGTGACACGCCGATCACGCTGGATGATGTCAAAACCCAGACCCTTCCCGTCGAACAAGTCCTTTACCAGCAGTTTGCTTCCGATCCCTCCATGTTGAGGCAACGCATCCTGGAAGTGCGCCAGAACGCCCTTGAATCGTTGATCGAACGCCATCTCATTCTGAAAGAGTTTGAAAGCCAGGGTTATCTCCTTCCTGAGAACATCATCGATGAACGTGTTCAGGAACGGATTCGGGAAGATTATGGCGACCGCTTGACCTTGACCAAGACGCTGCAGGCGCAGGGTGTGACACGGGAATCCTTCCGAAAGAGCATCAAAGAACAGGTCATCGTCGATTTTCTCACCTCGAAAAATATCTCATCTGTTTCTTTGGTTTCACCGTTTGAAATCGAAAACTACTACAACTCCCACCTGGATGAGTTTCAAATGGACGAACGCATTCGACTTCGCATGATTTATATTCCGAAAGAAGTGGGGGGCGCTGAGTTTTCGCAAAAGCTTCTTCTCGATATCAAGCGCAAGGTGGAGTCCGGAAGCAGTTTTGCCGATCTGGCCCGGGTGTATCATCAGGGCAGTCAGCGGTCCCAGGGTGGCGATTGGGGCTGGGTGGACCAAACAGTCCTGCGTGACGATTTATCCGCCGTGGCCTTCTCCCTCGAAGAAGGTAAGATGAGTGAGGTCCTCCAAAAGGATGAAGGCTCCTACCTGATGTACGTGGAAGAACGCCAGGAACCCAAACCCAAACCTCTGGTGGCCGTGCAGGAAGAAATCGAAAAGGCCCTCCTCGCCGAAGAACGCAACCGCCTCAAAGCCGAGTGGATCGACCAGCTCAAGGACAAGTCCTTTGTCCGGTATTTTTAAGCTGCCGGTTCCGCGGTGCTCCCAGCTTTTTGCTGTTTCGAAGCTGATCGGTTAGAACTGGACCTCTCTCATTTTTGCGACCGGTACTCAGGTTGCTTTATGAGTTATGTGAAAAACAGGTTTTCAATCGATCGTTATTGTCGTTCTTCCTTTGCGGATCGAATGTGCCACAGATTGCGCCGTGGGTATGGAATTATATCTCTGATACTCCTTCAGCTCACAGCGTTCACAGCGACTCTAGGTGCGGGCCAGAGTCCATGGTCGAGCAGCAGTTCCCTGGGGTGGGGTGATTTTCTGGGCACACCTCCTGCCTTGTCCTCTGATCCGGCCGATAATTTCGATGCTTTTGTTTACACGGAGATTCTGTGGGATTTTACCTGGGACGTCAGCACGAGAACCCTGGTGGTCAATGTTCAGGCGGTCTTCGATCATTCCGTTTCATGGTATCGCCCGAGCGAAGCAACGCCTGCCTTGTTGGTTCATGAAGTGGCCCATTTCGATTATGCCGAAATTCATGCGCGTAAGTTGAAGCGGCGTATAGATGAATCTGTGGAATTAAAGGAATTATTGAGACGATGTGATGTGTCCGAGTCGGAGATCGAAGCCATGCTCACGCTTTTCCATTCGGAAGAAATTGATGAACTCATCTTCAGTAACGAATTCTATGATTCAGAAACAGATCATGGCCAAATCACAGCCATGCAAAACGTTTTTACGAATGTGACCATTCCGGACGAGATGTCCAGTGTGAGTGCTTTTGCGAATCCGGAGATCACGATCACTGTGCAGAATGAAGGAGCCAAACCTATCCCCGGATATTATGAAGGTTCGTTGACCTACACGCTTCAGGGAGGATCTCCCGGCTCATCCCCGAGTGCTTGGGAATGGACACTTCAGGGGCAGTGGCACTTTGCGTTTACTTCCGATGATCTGGGAGGGGAAGCGGATTGGTCGCATTGGATCACGAACAATCTTTATGGGGGACATTTGGTGGATGTCACAACGCCGAATGTACCTTCATATCCAGCGGTGGATGTGAGCGTTGAGGCGGATGCATCAGGGGAGCATTTCTGGATGGATTTTTCCGGCGCTGCACCGAGTTCGATTCCGAGTCATGAACTGACCTTTTCGCCAGTGTCTGTCCCGGGCATCCCGGTGACACCAGACAATAAAACCATTCATTTCAACAACGGAGCTGCGATTGCACTTGGGCATTGGATGAAAGAATACGGCACGCCCAGCCTGAAAATGAAAGCTCCCATTACCTGCCCAAACGAATCCATTCACTACGAGTTTCCAATCGGTACCGACCAGTTTCTGGTGATGGACTGGGTGCTGACACGCATTTCTGATTCCCAAGGAGGCAGTGGCGCAGGAGGATCAGGATCGGGTGGAATAGGAACCGGTTCCTTGCCTGTATCCGCAGTCGCATTTGATTCAAGCACGGGTGTACTGATCCTTCATTGGGATGCTTCAGCGGCAGGAGAACTTTTCGTGATCGAGGCGTCGGCAGATCTTGAGGATTGGATCGAAGTGGGAGAAGTGGTTTCCGCTTCTCCCGGTGTCGTCACTTTTCAGTTTGACACATCTCCTTCGACAACGTCTTCTCAATTTTTCAGGATTCTACCAGGTGGCAATTGAGAACCGGTAACTTATCGATTCATTCAGTGGTTGGAAAGGTAGAGCGTGACGTCCCCGTCGCGCAACCTAATGGTGAACGAATGGACGATCAACCATCCAAAGGGAAGCCGTAAAGCCTATGAAATTCTGACACCTGTTTTGCCATTCGTGAACATTGTGACCATGCCATTGGGAAAGGTGTACGCTCCAAGTTTCCCTTTGTGAGGTAAAACCGATATCGGGAGCCTCAAGGGAACGGGCCGGGGACAACCCGTTTCTACCTGCTTTGGCGAAATGATTTTCGCCGAGCCGTAAATGATCCATCAATGAATTTTGGTCAAAAGTAGGGAGCGCGAGCTGATGAGACTTTCACCAAGACCTTGGCGTCTTCATCTTCCAGTTTGTCCAGATAAGGACTTTTGGATCGGATTTGGATTTTGAATCGTTCTTGTGCGTTACCTTTGATCTCGCTCCAAATGAGCTCTCTTCCTTCATCAATAAGATGACCGTTTCCATCATAAAATTCGGCTTCAACATGGACATTCTGCCAGGTTTTCTTGCCGTTATTGGTGATCAATCCCAATACTTCCACGGCGAAATCCGACCTTCGGGTTTCCACCTCGGAAATCACAAGATCTTTGGTGAAATCTCCTTTAAACAGCGTGCGGCGTCACGAGTTGGATGTGATCAGTAGAAAGACCAAAATGAATGGTATCCACCTCCATTTGTCTCCTGATACCGTAACACGGTTGAGTTCGGAGCCACATTTTCCGCATTTAGTGATTGTTTCCATAGTGAGTCAATAAAGTGCTGGGAATTTTTATTGCGTCCCTGGTTATTCAAAGAAAAGAGTCGCTGAGATGTGTATTTTTTCTCGATAGCAACTTGTATAAGATAAAGTTATTGTTTTAATAATGCAATAAACAATTGCCCCATGCCTTACATCCACCAAAACGAATGTTTCGAGAGTGGAATGCCTTCATGCTGCCGGACTAGAAACGTCCACCAAGCCAAGCTAAGCAGCAATCCCGTAAGAAATAATCCAGCGAGAATCGCGACAAGATTGAACTCAAAAAGCCATGGAGACCGCACAACAAATGACAGGCTTACGATGAGCAGGCATATTGGAATAGCGATATTGAAAACAGACGCAGCGACAGAAATTTCTTCGACAAAATCCAATCGAAAGAATTCATCAGCTAGAGGAGTCATCACTCCTGCTGCCGAAAGGATGGTAGCCACAAACATCCAAAGGATGCAGACAACGATACCCGGAAGAAAAACAGGTGATATTTTTTCAAGGATGCTTTTGATCATCCTCATTTGCTAAACCGGCGTTTTTGGAAACGTTGGTCGCCGGCTCAATCCATTGTGAAACCAAAGACGCCAGACGATCCACAAGGCTTCCCAGACGATTTTGCGCTCCATTTTGGAGGTGCCCTGGAAGCGGTCGGTGAAGATGATGGGAATTTCGCGGATGCGCAGGCCTTGCCGCCAGAGTTTGTGGGTCATCTCAATCTGGAAGCTGTAGCCATTGGAATGTACGTCCGAAAGGTCAATGGATTGCAACGCTGATCGCCGGAAACACTTGAATCCGCCGGTGGGATCGGTGATGGGCATGCCGGTGATGATTTTGACATATTGCGCCGCGCCCAGGCTGAGAATCAATCGTTCCAGCGGCCAGTTGATCACCCGGATGCCGTTCCGATAGCGGGATCCCAGCACCAGGTCGGCATCTTCGATGGCTTCCAGGAAGCGGGGGATGTCGTCGGGATTATGGGAAAAATCGCCATCCATTTCGAAGATGTATTCGTAATCCCTCTTCAAGGCCCATTGAAATCCATCGCAATAAGCCCGCCCGAGTCCGTTTTTGGTCTGGCGATGCAGGACGTGGATGGATTCATGCGCTTTGGCGTATTGATCCGCCATTTCGCCCGTGCCATCCGGTGAGCTGTCGTCCACGACCAACATGTCGACCTTTACCGGCAGGGCCAGTAAGTGATCGACCAGAGCGGGTAGGTTTTCCCGCTCATTGTAGGTCGGTATGATGACGATGGCTTTTGAATGTTCCACGAACAAAAAATTTACAATGGTTATACCGATCAGCAGTTCATTCGGTTACGTCAAAACGCAATCCGCTATCGAGCTGCCGTGCACTCTTCATTAGAGGCTTAGATTGAGCGTTTATTCAATCAAAGATCAATCGGTTTTTCGAGTTTTGGATGGATGGGGAGGGTGATTTTCATAAAGAACGGGCAGCATTCAAGCCGTAATCGATCATTTTTTTAGGGTTTCTACCGGGCCGAAGGTGGGATATATTGACTCACATCATGAGCACAATGACACGTCAACAGGTGTTGGATATGTATTTTATGGACGCCCGGCATAAGCTGATCGATCTGGCGGCTTTTCTGGATCGGGTGGATCGGTCGGAAGGCGAGGATGACTTTCGGATTCAGGCCTTTCGGGAAGCCATGCAGCATTTGGGATCGGGCGATACGGATCGCGCGGCCAAGGTTCTGATGACCTTCAGCGATCCGACCAACGAACCCATTCCAGCCGCCACTACCAAAGCAGCCTGTGGCGCCTGGCCCGGAGCAGACAACGGATAAGAACAAATCGGGAACCCATTCAAACCAAGGATTTTTGACATGCGATACATTGAACCCCACGGACACATGGTCAGTCGCACCACCGACGATTACCTGGCCATGGTCACCGCCGGATGCCAGGCTGTGTGCGAACCCGCTTTCTGGGCGGGCTTTGATCGAAGCTCTGCCAACGGATTTTACGACTATTTCTGCCAGCTCACCGAACACGAACCTAAACGCGCCGCCAAGTTCGGTCTGCCACATTATTCCTGGCTCTGCATCAACCCCAAGGAATCTGAAGACATCAAACTCGCTGACGATGTGCTGGCTTTGATTCCCGAATTTATCGACAAACCCAATGTTCTCGGTATTGGTGAAATCGGTCTCAACAAAAACAGCCGCAACGAATTGATCGTCCTGGAAAAACACATCCAGATCGCGGCGGAAAGTGACCAACTGATCCTGGTCCACACCCCGCATTTGGAAGACAAATACAAGGGCACCCGGTTGATCATGGATGCCCTGAAAAATGATTCCCGCATCAAGCCCGAACGCTGCATCATCGATCACGTCGAAGAACACACCATCGGCATGGTGTTGGACGAAGGTTTCTGGGCGGGCATGACCCTGTATCCCGAATCCAAATGCAGCCCGAGTCGCGCCATCGACATGTTGGAGCGATTTGGCACTGAACGCATCTGGATGAACAGCGCCTGTGACTGGGGCATCAGCCGACCCCTGGCCGTGCCGCACACCGCTTTCGAAATGAAACAACGTGGCCACACCACTGACTGGATCGACAAGGTGACCTTCCAAAACCCCATCACCTTCATGAGCCAATGCCCCAAATTCAAAATCAAGGGTTGATTCGTTTTGACATTCTCACCCGGTAATGCCGAGCTGCTACTCGGCTACTTGCCACACAAATGCCTGACACGTTCACTTATGATCAACGTGTCCCTCATCACGTACCGAAATCCTGTAAATCCTGTCCAAAAAACCACAACGCAGCATATCCCCGCACCCACCATTTGACTTGCGGACACGGCCGACATTCCTTCATCATCTCCCCGGACCAATTAACAATTCTAATCTGTTATGAAACTGCAACACGGGCTGCATCTTGCATACTGCACGAATATCCACAGGGGGGAATCCTGGGAAAAAACCTTTCAAAACCTGAAGACTCACACCATGGCTGTCCGCCGCAAGGTGGCTCCCGATCAACCTTATGCCATCGGATTGCGGCTCGGTGAAGAGGCTGCCCGCGATCTGAGTCAACCAGGCAACCTGAATGCTTTCAAAGCCTGGTTGGAACAGAACGACTGTTACGTATTTACCATCAACGGATTTCCCTACGGCAAATTCCACGGCACCCGGGTCAAGGAAGATGTGTATCGTCCGGACTGGACCACACCCGAACGCCTGGAATACACCAATCTGTTGTTCGATATTTTGGTCGAGTTATTACCCGAAGGTGTGGAAGGAAGCGTCAGCACGGTGCCGGTTTCCTACAAGGAATTCATTACCAGCGACCGTCAGGTCAAGGAAGCCCGCAAGAACCTGTGGAAATGCATCGAACACATTGAGCACTTGACCGCCCGTACCGGCAAGAAACTGCACCTGGGACTTGAACCCGAACCCATGTGCTATTTGGAAACATCCACCGAAGCCACGAAGTTTTTCGAACAAATGCGTCATGACCGCAAAGGAGATCTGCGCATCGATGAACACCTGGGCATCAATTACGACTGTTGCCATCTGGCGATCCAGTATGAAAATCCCAGTGAAGCGCTTGGACGATTGGTCAGCCACAAAATCAAAATCAGCAAAATCCACCTCAGCTCGGCGCTCAAGGTCAACCCCACCATGGAAGTGCGGAAAGCCTTGCAAAGCTTTACCGACGAAGTCTATTTCCATCAAGTCATCGAGCGGCGTGTCGGAGGAGAGTTGGTGCGCTACCGCGACCTGCCCGATGCCCTTGCAACGGAACCGATCCACGCGCCGCACCTGCCCGAAGAATGGCGCATTCACTTCCACATACCATTGCATCACCTGCCTGTCGGGCTCTACGACAGCACCGTGGATCACCTGATTGGCACCCTCGACTTTCTCAAATCCCATCCGGGCATCTGTTCCCATCTTGAGATGGAAACCTACACCTGGGAAGTCATGCCCGACACCATGAAGCAACGCAACGTGGTGGATCAGTTGGTGGACGAATACCAGTGGACACTGGAACAACTCTCAAGGCACGGTTTGGCCGATTGACAAGCGTCCCGAAATCGGGAAAGTGCCTGTCCCGTTATTGGGAAAAATAATGCGAGTTGGATGAAGCGATTGATTTTTTTTTAGCTTGGTCCTGAACAATATGCCCATACGATTTAGATTATCTAACCGCCCGAAAGAACTCCTGATCCACACCCGAATCGATCGCCTGCTCATAAGGTGATTCCGCATTGGTAACCGGAATCCAGGGACCGGTGATGGAAGTGGCACGTTCCAAATTGCCGATGAAATGGATGGAGATGTTTTGTCCTGCACGATTGAGTTCAATAAACGGATCAAAGAAATCCACAACAGGCAGTTGATAAACTTTGACATTGTCAAACAATCCGAAGCTCATGAACTCATTGTCGGAAACAGAAGAAAACCAGTCACTGTAACCCAGAAAGATATTTCCGCTGTCATTGAAAGGTGCGGTGTCCTGAGTGGCCACGGCGACGTCTGTTCCATTCATGCTCCAGGTGACTTTATCGCCAATCTTGAGCAGTTGTACCCGCACCCATTCAAAGGCGACTTGTCCTGCGGAGGTTTCGCCTGCCTGGTTGGCAAATTCCGCTACCTGAGATTCAGGAGCTGTTTTTCCCGCCGGGAAGATGGACCCATAATAGTCGTTGGCGCTGTCTTGTGTGCCCGCCGGGTACACACCCGAGTCTTCCGTCAAAAACACATTGTTCAAAAAGAAACGGAAATCACGGGAGGAACCTCCTTCACCCGTGACAATGAACCAGGCGCCGTCAGATTGATCATCCCCGACCTGCACATGATCACCCGATGTCCCAATGCCAGCAGCGGCAAATTCGGTCGAGCCACCACCACCACCGGGTAGCGGACCGTTGACATTCATCCAGAGATCAAACACCAGTGCATAATCTCCTGCAAAACTTTGGCCGTCGGGACTTGCAGTGATGTGTGCTGCGGCAACTTCGATTTCGTTGGCGGTGAATTTCAGACCTTTGGTTGAACCGTCCCCGGAGCCGGGCGCTGACGGGATACCGTCCACGGAATAATCATAGGCAAAACTAACGGTCGAGTCGTCCGAACTTTGATTCACCGTCCAGTTCGATGAGGTGTCGGCATTAAAATCGTCACTGAAAGTAACGATCGCATCGGCGAGCACATCGGGTTTGGGGATCCCTTTGTCACCGTTGTCGAGCAAAGGAACAAAGGCGTACTTGCCTGAGCTGGTGTTATAAAGATCGCTTGGGTTCAGAACGAGTTCGATCACTTCATCGAGTTCTTCCTCTGCATCGTCTATGAGGGGCAGAACGATTTCTGTTTCGCTGGATCCGGCAGGGAAAATCGCTTCCAAAGAGGCCGGTGCTTCAAAATCACTTCCGATTGTGGCGGAACCTTCCAAACGATAGGACACCGTCAATGGCGCAGAACTTGAACCCGATCGCGTCAGCTTGAACGTAACTGAAGCATCATCCTCCGTGACGGGTGTGGGTTTGAAAACATCTAGTTCAAGTGTTTCGTCCCGAACAATTTCTCCCGGGACTGATACATTGACAACGGGAGGTGTGTTGCTGGCGTTCAATCGCTCGACTCGCAAATTGTCGAAGATGACAAAGTTTTCTTCACCCGGGTTGGCGATGGATGAGAATGGATCGGTGTAACCAATCATGACATTTTCGCCTCCGAAAAGGGATTTTTCGTCGTTGATGGTGGCGATGATCTGACCATGCATGATCCAGGTCACCGTGTTCCCTTGGCGTCGCACCTCAACCGGCACCCAGCCTTTACCCGGAGCGCCCTTGGTTTCATGAGGCGGGAAGGGAAACACACGTTCCAGAGGTCCCCCGGCAAAAGCGTTGTACTCCCCGATGCCGTCCCCATCCATGTCGGTGAATCCATGGCGATCTGTTTGTTCATCCAGGAACTCGGGCTCCCCAAATCCATCACCCACATAAGCCCTGAAATCTCGCGACGCGCCTCCTTCACCGGATACGGCAAAGAAGGTGCCGTCGCCATCGACGGCCAGGTTGCCGTCCAGATAGGCGACCCAATCCCCGGAATGCCCGATTCCCATCGTGGCCAATTCAGTGGAACCCGAACCACCGTAAGCGGGCCCGTTGTAACTCATGAACATTTCAAAACGCAGAGCATGATCTCCGTCGATGGACAGGCCGGACGGAAACAGACTCACTGAAGCTTCACCGGCTTCCGCATCGGAATTGACCGACACCTTCAATCCCAGAGTGGTGTCGCCATCATCAAACGGATTCTTTGGCACCGACAACCGGTCGACAGCGGCCCCGCGTGTGACAGTGAACTCATCCGTCGTGTAATCATGCGCGAAGGTAACCGTGGCATCTGGAATGCCGTTGATGCTTTCATCGATGACAATCCAATCGGCGGACGTATCCGTATCGAAGTTGTCAGAGAATACTTCCTGGGCCCGAGCAGCCGGGCCGAATACCTGGCCCATGAGAATTGTCAATAGGAGTGCGAATCGTGTTTTCATGAGTTTTACAATGATCGATGTTTAAAGTGGTCAAAGATTAAGTCTGAAGTCCGAATGTGACGAGTCCTTTTATCCCTTGCGGTGTAGATGGCAGTTGGGAGATGGCATCCAAGCAAGCGATGAAGCATTGAACAATGGAGGGACAGGTTTCACTCGGTTGCCAAATATTCACCTAAAAACATTCCTGACCAAACGAGATGGAACCCGGGTAGACTGAAGTGGATCGAATGACTGTGGCGATCCCATTTCAACGGAATCTTAATTTGAGGGCCCCCAATGAATTTCAACAGAATGAGGTTTTTGCAGACCAAAAATATTGATTGCAGCAGGTGACTCATTCGCATCAACATGCTTCATGCAAGTTCCACCTCCACTGCCCGAGGCTTATGCGATGGAAATCGTTTATTCTGAGGAAAACCTCCGCATCCAGGTTTTTGAGGATGGGGCGAAGACTCGGACGGAATTGCATTCTCCGCCCGGTTCTACGGTCGTCAAGATTCGTCGTCGTGACAAGGGAGTGGAATGGTCGGTTTTCCCCGATACGAACACCTACTCCACCGAGAAGTTCCCGCAAGAATCCATGCCGGAAGGACCTGATGAGTACTTGGAAAACTTAATGCGTCAGGAGTGGATACCCGACGGGGAAGAACGGATCGATGGTAAAAAGTGTCTGAAATTTATCGGGCGGTTCTTAAATTCCCTTTTATGTAATGCAGACGGGAAAACGGTTTGTTACGTTGATATTCAGTCGGGACATCGCCTTCGAGAACTCACCTACGATAAAGATGAGAACGTTACGATGACGACTCACTATTCAATTGGGTTGCCGCGGGAGGATCTTTTCGAGTTGCCTGCAGGGTGCAAAGAAATCCAGCAATGAAACTGTAAATCCTGTTCATCCTGTCAAAAAAATTCAGACCAAAATATCCCGGACGACCGTTCCGTGGATATCGGTGAGGCGGAATCGGCGGCCCTGAAACTTGAAGGTGAAGCGTTCGTGGTCGATACCCATGAGGTGCATCAGGGTTGCCTGGAAGTCGTGGATGTGGACCGGGTTTTTGATGATGTTGTAGCTGAAATCATCCGTCTGGCCGTAGCTGATGCCCGGTTTGATACCGCCTCCAGCCATCCAGATGGAAAAGCATTTGGGATGGTGGTCGCGTCCGTAGTTCGTTTGGGTCAACTCGCCTTGTGAATAGTTGGTGCGCCCGAATTCGCCTCCCCAGACCACCAGGGTTTCATCCAGCAAACCCCGTTGCTTGAGGTCGGTGATGAGGGCGGCGGAGGCCTGGTCGGTGTCCTTGCATTGACGTTGGATGCCGGAGGGTAGATCGTCATGTTGATCCCATCCGCGATGATAGAGTTGAATGAACTTCACCCCTTTCTCTGCCATGCGCCGCGCCAGCAGACAGTTCGCCGCAAAGGTGCCGGAGTCGCGGGATGCCGGGCCGTAGAGATCGAAGATGTGATCCGGTTCGTCGGAGGTGTCGGTGATTTCGGGAACCGATGTCTGCATGCGAAAGGCCATTTCGTATTGAGCGATGCGGGTTTGGATTTCCGGATCGTTGAATCGTTGCGCCTGCTGCTCCTGCATGCGACGAAGGATGTCCAATTGTGCCTTGCGATCTTCGAAGTCCACGCCGGGTGGGTTGTTGAGATAAAGAACCGGATCTTTCCCGGATCGGAACTGCACCCCTTGATGTTGTGAAGGAAGAAATCCGTTGCCCCACAAACGCGCATAGAGAGGTTGGCCATAACGTTCCTTGGTGATCAGGACGATGAAAGCGGGCAGGTTTTCATTGTCACTGCCCAATCCGTAATCGATCCACGAACCAATCGCCGGACGCCCCGGGAATTGGGATCCGGTTTGGATCAAAGTGGCGGCGGGATCGTGATTGATTGCGTCAGTGTGCATTGAGTTGATGACGCAGATGTCATCCGCAATCTTGGCTGTGTGCGGGAGCAGACTGCTGAACCAGGTGCCGAACTGTCCGTGACGAGAAAACGGAAACTTGGAACCAGCCATGGGAAAGGAACTCTGACCGGCGGTCATCCCGGTCAGGCGTTGGCCTTGTCGCACGGAATCGGGAAGTTCCTGGCCGTGCCGTTGGTGTAGAACGGGTTTGTGGTCGAAGGTTTCGATTTGGGATGGAGCGCCACTTTGAAACAGGTAAATCACGCGTTTGGCCTTGGGCGCAAAGTGCGGCAGATCGGGCAAACCAGAAGGGGATGTTTGTGCTGCCCTGCTACTTTGCCTGAGCAGGGAAACCAGGCCCATTGAACCCAGCCCACAAGCTGATTCGGTCAGGAAAGCCCGACGACTCTGTTGGATCCATTCGTTGTTATTTTCGTTTATCATAGGGGTTGGCTCAAATCTTACCGTTTCATATAAGCTTCATCGAAGTTCATGATGGTGCTCATCACCTGAGTCAGGGCGGCGGTTTGTGTTTTGTTCAATGTTGAGTCCAGTGGATATTCTCCAACGCCCAAAAAGGATTCTGTGGCATCGGGGTCGTTGGTATATTTCTTTAAAGCCAATTCATAGAGGGAACTCAGAAGTTCGGTTTCGCTTTCATTCGGATGCCTGCTGCAGAGTAGTCGAAATCCCTGGCGAAGGCGTTCTTCGAGATTGTCGTCGATTTCCTTTTGCAGGCGTTGTGCCAGCACGCGTGCGGATTCCAGAAACTCCGCATCATTAAGCAATACCAAAGCCTGAAGGGGCGTGTTGGTCTTCTCTCGCTTCACGGTGCAGACTGATCGGTTGGGGGCGTCGAAGGCGATCATGGCAGGGTGGGGTGTTGTTCTGCGGACAAAGGTGTACATGCTCCTTCGATATAGATTTGCCCCTGCATCATGTTTGTAAGCGCTGCCCGGTCCGGTCTTTTCCACCCACAAACCAGCGGGCTGATAAGGTTTGACACCAGGACCACCGACCTTACGCGTCAAAAGTCCGCTGGCCGCGAGTGCGTTGTCCCGGATCATTTCGGCTGGAAGTCGATGATAGGGGCCGCGTGCCAGATAGATGTTCGCGGCGTCTTTCTCCAAATGCTCTGGCGTGCTGACGGATGATTGCCGGTAAGTCGCCGAAGTGACCATGGTCCGGATCAACCAACGTACATCCCAGCCGGATTCAATAAAAGAGACCGCCAACCAATCCAACAACTCGGGATGCGTCGGTTGTGCTCCTTGTGTTCCAAAATCTTGAGGTGTGTCCACGATGCCGCGGCCAAAGAGCATCTGCCAATAACGATTCACCGTGACCCGTGCGGTGAGAGGGTGTTTGGGGTGGGTCAACCATTGGGTCAGATCCAGGCGGTTTGGTGTCTCCTTTTTGTTTAACGCAAGGATTTGATTCGGCACACCTGGTTGGACTTCTTCGGTAGGAGCGCTGTATTGACCTCGCTTCAGCACATAAGTCTTTCGGACCTTTTCCATTTCGCCCAGTACCATGATCTCGGGCACATCCTTGAGCAGTTTCAGTTTGCGTCCCACCAGGGATTGGATGGACTGGGTCGCTTGTTGCATCGTATCGCTATGTCGCTGCAGAAAATGATCGGTGAAATAGGTCGGTGGTTTGTTGGATTCATCGAGTGTATTGCCAGTGAACGAAGCAAACAACGCCGCAACCTCGCGTTCGGTCACATATTGGTTGAACAGAGTGATGTGGTCGATGCTGCCCAGAAACACGCCGTTGTCACCCGTGTAAAAACGACCGCTGCGCCCAACGATGACGGGTTTCTGTGGCCAACCTTCCTGTTTGCCCCAGCCATGCACGATGCTGCGGTAAAGGTTATCGTAGGCGATGGTGCACTCGACGCTTTCGCCATTGATGAACAGGCGCACCCCTTTGGCGTTGCCGAGCCCGTCGTAGGCAAACATCACATGATGCCATGTATTCTTTGGAAGTGTTGCTTGCGTGGTGACCTGTAAGTAATTTTGCGGCCAAAAACCGATCAACCTCAAGTTCAGTCGACTTTCCTCATCCAGAAAGAAATCCCATCCTTTCCACGCACTGCCGAGTTCGCCGGAGATGCCCATGATGGATTGGTTTTCTCCATCCTTCTCGGAACGTATCCAGGCGCCTGCCGAGAAGGGTTCGTTGACTTCAAAGGTTCCGTCTTCGCGGAGGAACACCAGATCGTATTCCTTGTCGAATCGCAACGCTTTTCCCATAGGGCCATCCACCAGCTCGGGTTCGCCCGACGAGACGGACTTGGGGTTATCGTCCACGATCTTGTCGATGGGTGTGTTGCGCACCACGCGATGAATGGCACCTTTGACCGCGATCTCCCCGGACCGCATGGCATCGAACGGAAACACGGCATCCGGAGTGGGGGCTTCGACTTGTGTGGTCTTGGCTTTCTCGAGAATGGCAGCGTTGTTCAGCGCGTCCGTTTGCATGGTCTCAAGTTGTTCGTACGTCTTTTCCAATTCGTTTAACAACGCATCCAGGTTCCTCTCTACTTTAGGATCCGGCAACAGAAGAACCGGGCCAGAGGAACTGCCACCTTCCGCCACCATGCCGAGTTCCTTCTGGCTATTGAAGAAAGCGAACAACTGATAATATTCCTTTTGCGAGATGGGATCGAACTTGTGTTCATGGCAACTGGCGCATTCCAGCGTCAAACCCAGGAAAGCCGTTCCAACCGTGTTGACACGATCCTGGACATACTTGACTCGAAACTCCTCGTCGATGATGCCACCTTCAGCAGATACCGGATGGTTGCGATTAAAAGCCGTGGCGAGGATTTGTTCCCGTGTGGCGTTGGGCAGAAGATCTCCCGCCAGTTGCCACGTGATGAAATCGTCATAGGGCATGTTGTTGCGAAAGGCATCAATCACCCAGTCACGCCATGGCCAATGATAACGTTCGCGATCGCCGTGCATGCCCTGCGAATCACCGTAACGTGCGACGTCCAGCCACTCCATGGCCATGCGTTCGGCGTGTGCTTCGGAATTCAGCAAACGATCCACCGCGCGTTCGTATGCCATGGGTGTATCGTCCGCAAGGAAAGCCTCGAGTTCCTCCGGGCTGGGAGGCAGGCCGGTCAGATCAAAACTCAAACGACGCAGTAAATAGTTCTTTGACGCTTCAGGTGAAGGACGCAATCCTTGCTCACTCAGTTTCCTTAAAACAAATGCATCGACCGGATGTGCCACGGTCTGCGAATTTCCCAACAACTCATTGGCCCGCTCGAAAGGCACTGAAGGTTTGACTGGAGGAACGAAAGCCCAGTGCTCATTCCAACTTGCCCCCTCTTCAATCCAACGCCGAATTCGGTCCTTTTCTAAAGCGGACAAACTCAATTTGGAATCTGGCGGCGGCATCAGATCCCCCGCGTCCTCCGTTACCATACGCATCCATGCGACACTGCGGTCGAGGTTTCCCTGTACAAAGGCAAACCCATCCGATTCCTTCAGAGGTCCAAGAGCCCCGTCCTTTTGATCCAGACGCAGCCCTGCTTTCCGCGCCCCTTCATCCGGTCCATGACAGGGAAAACAACGATCGGAAAGAATGGGAAGAATGTGGGTGTTGAAATCGACGGGCCTCTCCGCATGTGTGATGGTCAGTACGGCCAACCAAACGGTTGCCACTCCAGTCCTACGACCCATGGTTCTGCAAAACTTCATCATCGGGATTACTCGTGACGGAGCCTACCGCAAAACGTAGAGTCTGTCCACTAGGCGTGTGTTTCGATAAGATTTAGGAAATGTGTGTATAACGTCAGAACCCTATGGACTGCGGTGACTCGGCACCGCTTTGGATCTGGTCCGCAGTCTCGGGAAACGTGCTATATGCTATGTTGTTACCCACACCCCGTCGCATGGATTGGATGCATGCTTGTGGGTTTTGGGGTTTTGGGTGAGGGGAAGATGTGGGGAGGAGGATGCGATGGTGTTTCCCTAGCGTATCCAAAGCTCCGTCGAGCCGGAGCAGTCCAAAATGGGGCTTTGAATTTGGTCCGCATTCACAATAACCTTGCTTGAACCTTACCCAATCCACCAGGGTCGTACGCGGACTCCCTGGCGTAAATAGCATTCTGATCCTCCATGGATCAACACGCCAGACTGTTCAGAGGATTTGGTCAGGGATTGCCACCAGCGAAGGGGTTCGAACATGTTGGAGGAAACGGTCATGCCGGATTTGATTTCGATTGGGATCAGTTTGTCTCCCAAATCGACAAGGAGGTCCATTTCGTGTCCGGTGGCATCTCGCCAATGAAACAGGGGTGCTTCTTTTCCTTTGTGAACGAAGGTTTTTGTCATTTCGGCCACAATGAACGACTCAAATATTGGACCACGAAGAGGATGGTTTTCCAACATCTCGGGCGTACGAATTCCTAGCAGATAACAGACATACCCGGTATCCAGAAAGTGAAGTTTGGGTGTTTTGCGCAATCGTTTTTGATAGTTGCGGTAGTGTGGAGGAAGGATCGTTACCATGGAGCTAATCCGAAGTGCTGTCATCCATTGCTTGGCGGTGGGCGGCGACACACCGGCATCGGTCGCCAATGATGCGTAATTCAATTCTTGTCCCGTTCGGGCAGCAGCCAGGCGAACGAATCGTTCGAAACCATCCAGGTCCATGACTTTTAACACATCCCGCAAATCCCGCTCCACATAAGTGCGATGGTAGTCCGACAACCAAGATTGCGGATCCAATTTTTGGTCGTGAATGCGTGGATAACACCCGGTCCATACTGTTTGCCAAAGCGATTTTCGGGGCGATGGGTTAGCTGCCTTGAGATGCAGGTGTTCTCCATTCAGCGGCTTCGATCCGTTGAGTTCGGTAAGTGAAAAGGGCAGTAGGGTGAACAAGGCAGTGCGGCCGGCCAAGGTTTGCGAGACGTTTTGCATCAGAATAAAATTCTGAGATCCCGTTAGAATATATTTTCCTGGTTTTGGATTTTGATCCACTTCGTCCTGGAGATAAGAGAGAAGATGCGGCACGCGCTGCACTTCGTCGATCACCACGTCCTTTGGGTATCGAGCCAAAAAACCTTCTGGATCTTCCAGAGCAAAGTTTCTGTCGTTTGGACGTTCCAGGGAGACGTAGGCATGTTTGGAAAATGCTTTTTTGGCCAGAGTTGTTTTTCCGCTCTGACGGGGTCCGATCAGGGTGATGATCGGCATCTTGCGCGCAGCGTTCTTCAATGCTTTTTCCAGTTCCCGGCCGACCATGCTTTATGTTGAGCGACTGGTAAGCAGTATGTCAAATGTAAATACTTATTTTATATTTGACATACTGCTTTGCAAATTTTCCAGACGACACTGTCGGTTTGTTGGCACTATTGAGTGCGTGTGACTTGGCACCGCTTTGGATCTGGTCCGCATCCTCGGGAAACCTGCTTTATGCTGTGTTTTTACCCTCACCCCGTCGCATGGATTGGATGCATGCTTGTGGGTTTTGGGGTTTTGGGTGAGGGGAAGATGTGGGGAGGAGGACGCGATGGTGTTTCCCTAGCGTATCCAAAGCTCCGTCGAGCCGGAGCAGTCCAGACTTTGCTTGGCTTATGGCAAGGGCGCACTTCGAGACGAGCCGATCTACCTTTTGAATGAATCACCGTTCCATAGTTACCAGAGCTTCAGTTCTTCACGAAGTCGTTCCATGGGGAGGCCGACGACGTTGGTGTAGGATCCGAAGATTTCGCCGATGATCCATTCGCCGTGTTCCTGGATGGCGTAGCCACCCGCTTTGTCGAGCGGGTTGATCATGGAGAGGTATTCGAGGATGGACTGATCATTGAGGCGTTGGAATCCAACGTGGGTGGTTTCGGAGAACAGTTTTACTCTGAGTGGTTCGAGACTGAGCAGGCTAACTCCGGTGATCACCTGGTGTGTTTTGCCGGAAAGTCGTTTCAGGAACCGGGCCGCTTCCTGCAGGTCTTTGGGTTTTGCAAATGTTTTGGCTCCAAGAGCCACCACCGTGTCCGAACCGATCACCAGCGCTTTGGGATGTTTTTGAGCGATAGCCAGTGCCTTACGATGGGCGTTGGTCTTGGCAATTTCGTTGGGGGTGAGGTGACGGGAGGCCGTTTCGTCTACTTGTGCCACTTCGCATTGAAAGTTGGCCACAAGCCGTTTCAGGAGCATTTGTCGTCTGGGTGATTGGGAGGCGAGTATGATTTTGGGTTTTCTTTTCATTGGATCGATTGCTCGAAGGCGTGGATTTTTTGTTTGAACGATTCATCGTCCAGAACAGGTGTCAGCAGATCAGAAGCGGGTTCGGTCTGGAGTTGGATCCAGGATTTACATCCGGCGTAGGTTTCGTGCATGGGGATACTGAACGGTTCGGGCAGGGAAAGGGGCCTTACTATTAAGGCGTGGAGACAATTTCGATCTCCGGAGGTCATGCGTTTGATCAGCACTTCATCTTTCCAGATATGCTGACCCCGTAGTCGGGCAATTTGTTCGATGGCATTGAGTTCAATATGTGTGACCACCTCGCAGGCGTACTGGATGGTTACTTTATCGTGGTCGGTTTTTACCGTCTTCCCGGGCCACGCCTTGGCGGCGTCGGCTACGACCATGTCGCGTTGTTGATGAAACCGGGTTGGGAAGAGCCAGAACTTGCCGTGCTTGATTTCAAATCCATGTTCACCCTCATCAATTCCGCCCTTTCGCATGATGACAATCTGGTCCCCACGCCCGATGGCTTCCACGACCACCGCCCATTCCTTGAATGCTGCATCCATACTCACTTCCAATGTAAGAACATTTGGCGCAAATGCAAATTTTCCTCTTCACCAAGGGTATGAAAATGCGACCTCCAAGTACTGTTTTAAAATGCATGTTTCGGGTGAACCTTGATTGAATTCAACTTCTTGCTCCTGTTTGATTTTCTTTTACATGACATCCACCGAAGCATGCATTGCGTTGAATATGTTGGAGAAAGTCGGTCCCATCCGGCTCCGGCATATGTTGGAATTGTTTGGTGACCCGGAAAGTATTCTGAAGGCATCTGCGGATCAGCTTGCAAGAGTTCAAGGTGTGGGACGTGATACGGCTGAATGCATTGCGGATTGGGAAAACCGGATTGATCTGTCCAAGGAGCTGGAGCGTATTGATGACTATGGTTGCTTCGTGGTGACCGGGGCCGATCCCATCTATCCGAACGCTTTAAAGGAAATCTATGACCCGCCCATCATTCTTTATGTTCAGGGAACACTGGAAGAAAAAGATCATCACGGCGTGGCCATGGTGGGTTCCCGCATGACGACACCCTATGGATTGGACACCGCCCGAAAGCTCTCGTTTCAATTGGCTCATGCCGGTGTGACGGTGATCAGCGGTGGAGCCCGGGGCATTGATACTGCGGCCCATCAAGGTTGTTTGAGGGGCGGGGGCCGGACGCTGGCGGTGGTGGGGTGCGGTCTGGATATTATTTACCCTTCTGAAAACCGCTCCTTGTTTGAAAACATATCCGGTCAGGGGGCGGTCATCACCCAGTTCCCCTTTGGAAGAAAGGCGGATCGACAGACATTTCCGATACGAAACCGGATCGTGGCGGGTATGTCCCTCGGAACAGTCGTTATCGAAGCCAACAAAACCAGCGGGGCACTGATCACGGCCAACATGGCGGTGGATTATGGACGGCAGGTTTTTGCTGTTCCCGGCAGGATTGATTCCCCGCGGAGCAAAGGCTGCCATGCTTTGATCAAGAACGGGGCCAAATTATGTGAAAGCGTGGAGGATATTCTGGGAGAATTCGAATATCTCTTCCCACCTCCCTCAAGCTCCGAACAACCTGGTGATTCACCTCCGGCAACCATGCCGGTCAGTGAAGAAGAAGCGCTCCTTTGGCGCCTCTTGGAAGGCAACGAATGTCACATGGATGATCTAATCCGTGGCAGCGGCTGGCCAGCGGAAAAAGTATCCGTCCTTCTGATGGCCATGGAACTGAAAAGCCTGGTCAAACGGCTGCCCGGTCAAGTTTACCGACAGGGAAGGGAATAACCCCATTTTTGAGGCCATGATTACTATCTCTGCAATTAAGATATGAGTTCCAAACCTAATTGGATAAGAATAAGAAGAAAAATACTTGTTCTTGCTCGAAACAAGCATGCGGCATTTTTCGGGAGCGTCCTTTACGGTGGTATTTTAACTGCTGCTGATATTTTTCAAGATGATTGGGGTTGGAAGCAGATATGGTACTGGAGGAATTTATTTTGGTTTGTTCTTTGGTCCCCTTTGGCGATCTATGCAGGAGTCATGTGTTTTCCAGAAAAAGGGCCAATCCATTCTCCAGAGGCAGGGCATGTGATATACAGTAATTTTATACTGGCAGTTGGAAGGATTGTATCAGCAAAGATAAGCAGATTTAAAAAAATTGCCCCGGAAATTAAGAAGAATTCTGACAAGTTTAAGAAAATAACCGATCCTGAGGCTCAGTTTGAAATTATCTCCAACGAAGCGGCCATATTTTTGCAGGATACTTTTTCAATAGAAAAGGCAGATCAAATCAACATAACGATTGTGCGGCGACGTCCGGAAGGAAGTTGGACTGACATTCACAGGCATCATCGTCAATGGTCGAAACCAGATCTTGAATCGATAGGTCGAGAAGGATCAGGAGCCTACAAGGCTTTAAAAATCGGTGAACCGCTTATGTATATTGACAAGTTCGAGCATGCCAAAATTGGGGAATATCGACTTTCTGATCGAGACAAACGACGTAGGACTGGATCAGCATTTTTTCTCCCAGTTTCGATAGACACAGACATAGGCGTATTTGAACACGTTATTTGCATTATTACTTACGGAGTTTATCTTTGTGACGATGAAACGATGCAATCTGCATCCACGACGATAACACTTTTGCAAGAAATCTGTCGAAGATTTGAGCTGGAAATTTGTTTACATACAATTAAGACCAAGTAAAATTTCGCCAATTCACAAACACCGCAACTACAGATATGAGCACTCAAAGAATATCCAAAAGCCTTATTGCCCAAGCAGGTAACCAGTTAGATGGATTCAAGGAAGCTGTTGCTAAAATACGTGAATACCAAGAGAGTTTGGAAAGATCGAATTCTAGCCAAGGTAGGACTATGATGCTGCAATCAAGTCGTCGGTCTAAAGAATCCAGGCAGTCTTAAATTATTGAACGACCACTTAATGGCGAAGGATGCCGAATTCATTCCTCAGTATGACATCAGATCATTCTTGCATAGCAGAAGAAGTTTCGGAAATTTCTGAACAAGTTTCAGAGGCGGTTCAAGTCAGTATTGCTTCACGCCCGATTCAAAGATTGGAACAAATTCAACGAGTTCGAGAAAGAATTGAAAGTTTGGAGTCGCGTGGTTTCTTGAAACGTCAGGAATTCGGATCTTGGCGCACGAGTCAATTCAAAAACCGGCACCCTTAGCTTGGTTGTTCCTTCAAATAAAATGCCCCCTCCATACCAAGTCCTGAATTTGGTGAAATGCTGATCTCGGAGTGGGGTGGCTAGTTCAGATTTCCAAAAGTCTCAGTTCCACACCGTGTGGTTGGCTTTTGGCGATGGAATTGATGCGCCTGGTCAAACGTTTGCCGGGTCAGGTTTACCGGCAGGGAAGGGAATGAAACCAATTCTTGATATTGTTCGCGCAATTTACGGTGAGCTGGGACATGGCGTTCATGGTCTAGTTATCCCGAACGAGATCGTTGAAGGAACATATCATGCCAGAAAATCCCACCACAAAAAACCAACACATCATCGACTGGGTATAGGAGATGGCGGACCTTTGCCAACCTGACACCATTTATTGGTGCGATGGATCAGAAGAAGAACGTGCCCAATTGACAGCTCAAGCCGAATCCGAAGGCATTATTCAAAAGCTCAATCAGGAGAAATGGCCGGGTTGTTATTACCATCGTTCCAATCCCAATGATGTTGCCCGTGTGGAGCAGTGTACCTTTATCTGCACCGAAACGAAAGACGAAGCGGGTCCAACCAACAATTGGATGAAACCCGAGGACATGTACGAGAAACTTTATGGCATGGCCCGGGGATGCATGAAAGGGCGAACCATGTATGTGGTTCCTTACCTCATGGGACCTGCCGGATCACCACTGTCCAAAGTCGGTGTCGAGGTGACGGATTCAATCTATGTTACTTTGAGCATGGGGATCATGACCCGTATGGGCAAGGTGGCATGTGAACATCTGGGCGATGACAGCAAGGAATTCAACCGCGGTCTGCATAGTATGCTGGATATCAACCCGGATCGACGTTACATCGCCCACTTTCCTCAGGACAACGCCATCATTTCCCTTGGATCCAATTACGGTGGCAATGTGTTGTTGGGTAAGAAATGTCTGGCGCTGCGCATCGCATCGTATCTTGGTCGCAAGGAGGGGTGGATGGCTGAGCATATGCTGATCCTCGGAGTGGAGTCACCAGAAGGTGAAAAAACTTATGTGGCTGCCGCATTCCCGAGTGCTTGTGGCAAGACCAATTTTGCCATGATGATTCCTCCCAAGCGTTACAACGGGTGGAAAGTCTGGACTGTTGGAGACGACATTGCCTGGATGAAACCGGGTCCCGACGGACGTTTGTATGCCATCAATCCGGAAACCGGCTACTTCGGCGTCGTGCCCGGAACAAACAACGCTTCCAATCCCAACGCAATGACCACCATTGCCCGTGACACCCTGTTCACCAATGTGGCTCTCCTGCCTGATGGTGACATCTGGTGGGAAGGCAAGGATGGTCCGGTCCCCGAACAGGCGACGGACTGGCAGGGTAATCCATGGACGCCGGACTCGGGCACCAAAGCGGCGCACCCCAACAGTCGTTTTGCCGCGCCGATGAAGAACAATCCCATGTTGGCGGAAGAAGTGGACGATCCACAGGGAGTGCCCATCAGCGCGATCATTTTCGGCGGACGTCGTGCCACGACCATGCCTTTGGTATTCCAGGCTTTTAACTGGATCCATGGTGTGTATGTCGGAGCCACGATGGGATCGGAAATGACTGCCGCGGCAGTAGGAGGTGCGGGTCAGGTGCGACGCGATCCGATGGCAATGCTACCCTTTTGCGGTTACAACATGGGCGACTATTTCGCCCACTGGCTGGAAATGCGCCATCTCATCAAGAAACCGCCCCGCATATTCCACGTCAATTGGTTCCTGAAAGACGAAGAAGACAAGTTTCTGTGGCCTGGATTTGGGGAGAACATGCGAGTGCTCAAATGGATGGTTGATCGTTGTCGTGGGCGGGCCAATGCAGAAGAAACAACACTTGGTTGGGTGCCTGACGAGGAGACGTTTGACTTGGAAGGTATGGAAGCATTCAATCAGGAAGATTTCCACAAACTTCAATACATCGACACCGAGAAGTGGCGCAATGAAGTCATTTCACAGGACGAGTTATTCATGAAGTTATATGCCCATTTACCCAAAGAAATGATCTTCCAGCGCGAGCTGCTGGTATCGAGGCTTTGATTTTTGAAACGTTAACGGACACTGCAACTGCACGAGAACCAGAGAGCCGTCGAGTTGAACCAATCGGCGGCTCTTTTTTTAACATGTGTCCTTTTTCAATCTTTGGTCTCAGCGAAAAAATAAATTTCGGGCCACGGACCGTAGCGCATCTTGGGTGAATCGATAAATTGTTTGCCCGGAACCCAGGTGACATGACCGTCCAAATATCCGTGATTTCCTCCATCGGGTGCATCCCCTTTGCGGACGGTATGGTTGACCCCTCGAGTGAGCGGATTGTTATCGTTCCGCCCCCAGGTCTCCCATTTCCGGTTCAAATCTGCCCATAGGATGTTGTAATACGGTTGATCCGTGTCCCTTACCGCAAACACTGGACGTCGTGATTCTTTCTCCGGCAGCACCGTCTGGCGTTCGTAGTTGGGTTCTCCACCGAAGTAAAAGTATCCAGTCACAGCGATTCCCGGTTGGTGGTTATCCCAAAAATCATCGCGATTCCACGAACGGTTTGAAGGGCAATAGAATTGTTTTCTGGAAACGCCGTAGCCCATATGAAATGTATCACGAAACTCATGTGTCACGTAGTAGGGAGGATGCGCTTCGCTGGCACGTGGAAGTCGTCGATCGTTATCGTCCGCATACATCAATGTGGCCAGCGTGAAGGTTTTGACATTGTTGATACAGACCGAGCGTCTGGCCCGTTCTTTTGCTTTTGACAAGGCTGGGAGGAGCATGCCGGCGAGTATGGCGATGATTGCGATTACCACCAGGAGTTCGATCAGGGTAAAAGCGCCATAGGCTCGGCTTTGAAAGTGGGTTTTCATGGGGCTTCAGATGATGTGTGTTCGTGATAAACTTTTCATGAGGGATGTTCTGACGTTTAGTTGCTACCATGGTTCATATGAAGCGCGCAACAGTCTAATTCGTTCTCGCATGCTTGCCTATTTCAAAGGGTTTCTTTATAACAGCCACCATGTTTCCAATTGAGAGATTCCGAAAAGTAGGGTTCGGTGTGGCTGCCTGGTTTTGCGCTGCGATGACTTTTGCGTCCGTGCAGGCCGCTGAAAAACCGAACGTCCTGTTTATTTTTGCAGATGATCAGTGCTTCGAGACCATTCGGGCTTTGGAGCATACCGATATCGAAACGCCCAATCTGGACCGATTGGTGCATTCCGGCACCACATTCACCCACGCCTACAACATGGGATCCTGGAGTGGCGCGGTGTGTGTGGCTTCCCGTTGTATGTTGAATACCGGGCGATTCGTATGGAGCGCCAACAAGGTTTACGCCAAAGCGGAGGAGGAACGCCAGGCAGGTCGTTTTTGGTCGGAGCACATGAAGGCGGCGGGTTACAAGACCTATTTTACCGGCAAATGGCACGTGCGCGCCGATGCTGAAAAGGCCTTTGACGTGGCACATCACGTCCGTCCCGGGATGCCTAATCAAACACCCGAGGGTTACAATCGGCCTCTGCCTGATCAGCCCGATTCCTGGAGTCCGTATGATACCCAATTTGATGGTTTCTGGAAGGGTGGCAAACATTGGAGCGAAATTGTGGGGGACGATGGTGTCGAATACATCGAGGATGCCAAGAAGGATGTGCGACCCTTCTTCATGTATGTGGCTTTCAATGCGCCCCATGATCCGCGTCAGTCACCCAAGGAATATGTGGATCGGTATCCGTTGGACCGCATCAAAGTGCCGGAGAATTTCATGTCCGAATACCCTTACAAAGATGACATCGGTTGCAGCGCCAATCTCAGGGATGAAAAGTTGGGACCGTTTCCGCGAACCGAGCATTCGGTGAAGGTGCATCGCCAGGAATATTACGCGATCATCACTCACATGGATGAACAGATTGGGCGCATCCTGGATGCTTTGGAAGATTCGGGGCAGGCGGACAATACCTACATTTTCTTTACTGCCGATCACGGCCTGGCGGTTGGACACCATGGTTTGTTCGGTAAACAAAACCTGTATGATCACAGCACACGTGTGCCGTTCATGGCGGTGGGACCCGGCATCAAGCAAAACGCAAAGATTGATGCCCCGATTTATCTTCAGGATGTCATGCCGACATCCTTGGAGCTGGCCGGGATTGAAAAGCCCGATCATGTGGATTTCAACAGTCTGATGCCTTTGTTGAATGGAACAACTTCCGCGTCCGCTTACAGCGCGGTTTATGGCGCTTACTTGCAGTTGCAGCGTTCGATAACCATGGACGGTCGTAAGCTGATCCTGTATCCCAAGGCTGGAAAAGCACGGTTATATAATTTGCAGAATGATCCTCTGGAAATGAGTGATCTAGCGGAACGCCCCAGGCAGCAACGAACCGTCAAACGTTTGTTCCGCCATCTGTTGTCCCTCCAACAGTCCCTGGGGGATGACCTGGATCTGGAGGCTGCATTTCCTGAGTTGTAGGTAGATCGGACCGTCCCGGTCCGTCCCTTGGGGGCTACGTGTTTAGATTTGCCATCCGAAGGAAAACCCTGACGCTATGGACCTGCAACCCCCCATTGCAGCGATGGGAAATCTGGTAGGTCATTGATTACCTGTTGGCTTCCCGAAACGGAAGTTGATGGCAGTTCGGACACCACAAGGTGCGCGCCGGGGACGGCACGCGCTACCTGGGGCGACCAGCAGGTAGATCGGACCGTCCCGGTCCGTTCCTTGGGGGCTACCTGCATAGACATGCCATCCGAAGGAAAACCCTGACGCTATGGACCTGCACCCCCCCATTGCAGCGATTGGAAATCTGGTAGGTCATTGATTACCTGTTGGCTTCCCGAAACGGAAGTTGATGGTAGTTCGGACACCCCAAGGTGCGCGCCGGGGATCCACGCAGTCGCGGGACAGGCAGGCACGATCTACCCTAGGGTTTCGGATCGTCTTGATCCTTTGGTTGTGCGTCTGGTAGGAATGGTGTCGTTCATCATCATTCATTTTGATTGGGAGTATGACGCGCCTGTTTAAGCACCATTGGTTTGTTTTGCATTTGATCCTGCTGGCTTGTTGCCTGTCGGGGTGCGGTGACCGTTCCGATACGGGTTCGGATGCGACTGCTCCGGCTTCCAGTCCTATTCCGGAAAAGTTTTTCCAGTTGATGAACACGGGGAAAAACTACTTGGATCAAGGAGATACAAGCAATGCCCTGAGTGCTTATCGTGAAGCGGCGGATTTGGTTTCGAATGATCCGGATGTGCATTTGAATCTGGCAAATGTTCATTTGTTGAGCGGGGAAGGGGATGCCGCTGTTCGCGAAGCCGATCTGGCGTTGGAACTCGAGCCCCGGTCGGCGGCTGCTTATTTCGTCAAAGGTTCCGCATTTCTGCGCCTTCAACGCCCCGAGGATGCCGTGAAGGCTCTGGAGAATTCCCTGAGTATTGATCCCGGAGTGACCGCTGCTTTTTTTCAACTGGGTCTTGCTCGCATGGAATTGGAGCAATGGGACGAAGCCATTGCTGCATTTCAGGAGGGGATTCGTCTGGATCCCAACCGACTCCATTCCAGCGCTCATTATCTGCTGGCACGTTCACTGATCCGGGTTGGGAAACAGGAAGAGGCTCAAAAGGAATTGGAGATGCACCAGGCCAATGTCGGCGGTGAAGGTCCTTCGATGGGGGATGCGGTTTTTGAACGCTGCAAACATACGCGCGCTCGCATTCCTTTCCGTCTGGATCAGCCGGATCCCAAGGGCATCCAGGTGCAGTTTGTGGATACGACGGATGAAGTTCTGGGCAATGCTGCTACGCGGTTTTCAGGTCCGGTGGGTTTGATGAATGTCTATCCCACTGGGTGGATGGGGCCGGGATTGGTTGTGACGGAACCGGGTATGGGTTTCCGGTTGTTACCCAATCAAGGAGGAACCTTCAGTTCAGCTGGGGCAACACTTTTGCCCGCTCCAAATTCGGAAAATGCGACCAAAGTTTTGATTGGCGATTTTCAAAATGATCGTGTTGAGGATGTGTTGGTGTTGGGGAGCACTGGGAGTCATTTGTTTCAACGGGGCGAGGGTGGTCTTATTCTCGACGTGACTTCCAGGAGTGGATTGGAAGCGTTGAAAGCCGAAACCGGCTTGTTGATGGACTTGGATTTCACCGGGAAACTGGACATCGTTGCCGTGTCCGCAGCAGACCATGGAATACAAATCTGGCGTCAATCGTCTCCCTGGAATTTTTCAGATATCACAGACACCAGCGGGCTTGTGTCCGGAGACCAGCCAGTCAAGCAAGTCTGGATGGAAGACTGGAACCGTGATCAGGTGATGGACATCATTGCGAGTCGCGCGACGGGTGCTCCCATACTGCATGAAAAGCAAAGGGGTGGTAAACTGATTCCGAGCGAATCGGAATCATGGGCGGGGGGTTCCGTGTTTTGTATGGGTGACTTTGATCATGACATGCGGCCCGACCTCGTGACGGTTGATCAAGGTTCGATCACCATATGTTACAACGGTGGTGAGCAAAGAAAAATAGACACGTCGATCAACGGTTCTGTTGAGCAAATCGTTCCTGTGGATTTTGACAATGATGGTTGGTTGGATCTTTGGGTAATCGGAGACCGTGTCCGTGCGTGGCGCAATCGAGGTCTGACTGGATTTGAAGAACAAACCACTGCTTTGGGGCTTGATTCACTGTCCTTCGGCACTGTTTCGGAAATTCACTTTGCCGATTTTGACAGGGATTGCGATCCGGATGCCGTCCTGTGTCTTGCTGACGGTGGTTTGCGTTATTTGCGGAACAATGGGGGAAATGCAAATGGTCAGATCAGGGTAACGATGAAGGGCAATCGTTCCAATGCCAGCGGGATCGGATGCAAGATTGAGATTGCCACTGGCGGGTTGCGTTTGACGCGTACCGTGCATCAGCTTCCTGTGGAAATAGGCGTTGGCAACCACCAGGTGTTGGATTCCTTTTTGGTGCATTGGTTCAACTGGCCACAGGGTTCCGCTGAAGTTCCGGTCAACTGCCAGGAACCGCTCCTCGCCTTGGAACTCACCATTCAGGAAGGTTCGTGTCCTTACCTCTATGCCTGGGATGGCGAGACCTTTCGATTTATCACCGATTTTCTGGGAGCGGCTCCACTTGGCTTGCCGGTTGCCGAGGGGCGTTATGTGGAGGCTGATCCTGAGGAATTGGTTTGGATCGGTGACGAACAAACGGTTGTTCCCAAAGATGGATCGATACAATTGAGCATTACTGAGGAACTGCGGGAAGTGCTGTATCTGGATGAAACCAAACTGGTCGTGGTGGATCGGGAACCCGATACCGAGGTGCATTCGACAGATAAATTGCTCCCGTCCGGACCCTTTCCAGCGGGTTCCATCATGACATTGCATCGAGAGCATCCGTTACGACGTGCCGAAAACCACGAAGGGCTAGATGTCACCGAAGCGCTGCGTTCGGTGGATGGGCATCGTGCATCGCCTCCCTATCTGCGTAGTCCTCAACTGAGAGGGCTGGCCGAACAGCATAGTTGGATTCTGGATTTCGGACCTTTGGATACCTCCAAGCCGCTGGCCTTGGTTTTGAATGGTTGGATTCGGTTTGGCGGCGGCATGGCCAACATCGCCGGTTCGCAGGATCCGAAGCTTCCCTTTCCGTTTCCCGCTTTGGAAGTCGAGACCGCTCCCGATGTCTGGTCTCCTGTCGATGTCGCCGTCGGCGCTCCTGCTGGCAAGACCAAGACCATCGTGGTGGATCTGGAGGGCAAACTGCCTTCTGAAGCAAAACGCCTGAAACTTACCGGCGCATTTGAGATTCATTGGGATCGCATTGCTTTGATGGAAAAGAAGACTGCGGCGCAGACGACGATCACGTATCTTTCACCCAGTGAAACAAACCTGCATTACCGGGGATACAGTCGTCTGCTGGATCTTCCATCCCATGCTCCTTTGACACCGGCATATGGCGATGTTCGACCCAACCCCTATTGGACCTTACTTCCGAGCGGTTGGAGCACTCGTTATGGTGATGTATCGGAATTGATTGCCGAGAGAGACGAGGGATTGGCCTTGATTCATAGCGGGGACGAATTGATCCTGCGGTTCGACACAAAGTCACTTCCCGTCAAGTCCGAGGGTATGGTTCGCGAGTATTTTCTGTATGCGGATGGCTGGGACAAGGATTCGGATTTTCATGTGGCTGCAGGGGACACGATCGAGCCTCTCCCGTTCCATGGTATGGATGATCAACGTTACGGGCAGCAAGAACGTCCCGTCTTTCCCAGTGACGCTCTGCATCGCAAGTATCATACGAGGTGGGTCGAGGGAAATGGGTTGACTTTAAAGACGGTCCTTCGCACGAATCCTGCTGCTGAACAGATCTTGAAATCAAATTGATGACACATGTTTAAGAAATGGAAATCACCTTTGCGCGGAGGGTTGTCTGCGATGTTGTTATGGGCTGCTTCCTTTGCGATTTCCGGTTTGGCCGAACCGGTGATGACCGAGTTTTTGGCCGACAATCGATCCCGGTTGGCGGACGAAGATGGTGCCTATTCGGATTGGATCGAGATTTATAATCCGGATGCGACACCCGTTTCCCTGGAAGGATATCATCTCACTGATGATCCTGAGAATTTAAGTAAATGGACCTTTCCCGCAATCGACCTTGCGCCGTCGTCTTTCCTGGTTGTTTTTGCATCCGGGAAAAACCGCACGGATGCCAACCGTCCGTTGCATACCAACTTTCAACTCTCCGCGCGATGTGAATACCTGGCATTGACCGGACCAGCAGGAGAGACTGTTATCAGCGCATTTGAACCCACCTATCCGATCCAGTTTGAAGATGAATCTTTTGGCATGGATGCCGATTCCGAAGAAGGGACATGGA
>Ga0255772_10000411_pt1 | contig 42133 bp, 59 predicted proteins | sample 071ome_34_FD_179970 | JGI IMG/M metagenome (GOLD analysis project Ga0255772, IMG submission 179970) | Coastal salt marsh microbial communities from the Groves Creek Marsh, Skidaway Island, Georgia - 071411BT metaG (version 2) | ecosystem: Environmental > Aquatic > Marine > Intertidal zone >...
TAAGACAAATTACTATCTCTTTGATGCTTCAGAAAGAGAGGTAGTTATCCCTGGTGGTATCCAGAGAGAACAATTGATTCTCATTACCAACGTCACCGACAACAAAGTAATCTATAATTTCTCGGACCCAGAACTTACTGCTACTGAGTATCATATCTCTACTGACATTCGTAATGTTGTCACGACCAGAGTTGTCTTGGCATATGATACTACATCAATGTCAGATACAGACAAACTACAAATTGTCTATGATGACTTTGAAGAAACTGTAAAACCAGCAGAGACCTACATGGACTCTGTTAACAAGCAAAGAGTTTCTACTCCTCAGTCACAGATTGATACCGACTTTGAATACGGCACCCAGTCTACTAAATGGGAAGCGTTGTCGATGATCAACAACAACCCATTTGCTTATAAGTCAGATATTCCTCTTGCCATCTCACAGATGGAAGCCTTCCAAGGTAGTAAAACCATTAGAGTTTCTGTTAACGTATTAGAAACTCCCCTACCTGCCGAAGGTACTGCTATCTTTGTTCAAGATACTATTCATGATGGTGCTAATGGAGTATTCATTGTTGACGAGGTTAACACTGGAGCAAACCAGTTCAACTACACTGCTAGATATGCCTGGGCATCTGGCGACAGCGATATTGATGTCGATTCAAGAACTGCCGTATATACTGGTATTCATTACACTGGTTCTGATATTGGAGGTTCAATTACATTGTCAGCCCCTGGTGATGGACAGGTAAGAGTAGTCACAACCAATGCTCATGGACTAGAAGTTGGTAACGAATTTGCTATTGTTGGATCTGCTGGAAACAACGTTAATGGTTCTTGGATTGTTGCTACAGTAGAATCTCCTACAGTATTTGAATACTATCCAACTGCTGCCCCATCAGGATCTGTTAACAACGGAACTATCAAACTATATCCAAGACCCCAAGGTACATCTATTCACAGAGCATTTGATGGTGGTGTTAAGTTCTCCACTAATTCATTCTCAAAAAACCAACAATCAATCAGACAGACAAAAAGATACTTCCGTTATCAGTCTGGTAAAGGTGTAGCATTCTCTACAGGTTCTATCCTTGCTCCTGCTATTGAAAACGTCGATGAAATTTCTTCATCAGGAACTACTGTTACTGTCACATGTGCTGTTGCTCACAACTTAAGTAGAGATACTGTAGTTAAAGTTCAAGGATGTAATGACAACGTATACAACGGAGATTTTCAGGTAGTTAATGTCATTGATGCCTACAAGTTCCAATACACAGCAGCATCATCACCAACAGAATCTATTGCTTCAGGTCAATATACAGTAACACCCATCGGTGCTAATGGTGTTAACCTTGAAATTGGTATGATGGATCAACAAAATGGTTTGTTCTTCCGTCACTCTAATGGTCACACTAGTGTTGTCCGTAGAACATCTACGTTCCAGTTATCTGGTAAAGCAACCGTAACTTCTGGAAGTTCTCTAGTATCTAGTTACACTGGTCCTAACCAGCAAGGAACTAAATTTGCTAAGCAGTTGAAGCCAGGTGACTACATTGTTCTTCGTGGATCATCTTACAGAGTTGATGGTATTATTTCTGATACTCAGATGGTTATCTTCCCAGACTATCGTGGACCATCTGCTATCAATGTTCCTATTACCAAGACTGTAGAAACAGAATGGGATCAATCTGAATGGAACCTAGACCGTTGTGATGGTACAGGTAAGTCTGGTTATACTCTTGATGTAACCAAGATGCAGATGTTCTATATGGACTACTCTTGGTATGGTGCTGGATTTATTCGTTGGGGTTTCCGTGGTGAAGATGGCGACGTTATCTACGCCCACAAAGTTCCTAACAACAACTTCAACACCGAAGCTTACATGAGATCAGGTAACCTACCTGCTCGTTATGAAGTCAATACAATTTGTCCTAAGGCAACTATCACGAAATCATTTAGCAATTCAGACACAACAGTATATGTTGACAAAGCTCCTTATGGTTTCCCTGATGCTGGAACATTAAGAATTAGACAGACCACATCTGCTACTGCTGCTAACGTAGAGTATGTAAATTATACTGGCACAATTAAGTTCCAACAAGATGTAATTTCCACAGTATCTGGTAATAATAGTATTGTTGTTAGTTCAACAACAGGTCTACAAGGAAATGGTGTTCAACCAATTACATTTGACAGACCATTCTCTAACATTGTTGCTGAAAAAGTATATTATGTAGCACAGGTTCTTAGTTCAACAGCATTTACTATCACAGATACTGCTGGACAATCTACTGCTATTTCGTTGATTGATGAACCTGGATCAATTCTTTCTCCACTAGGTATTGCTCTATCAGGTGGTTTCACTGGACTTACTAGAGAGCAAGCAGGTGCTCTTGCTGGTGGTGTTACATTAACTATTAGCAGTGGACAATCTTCTGGTACTGCTTCTTCTTCTACTGGTATCCAAAAAGGACAACGTGTTGTTGGAAGTGACGTACCATCAGATACTTTTGTACACGCTATTAATGGTGCTAACATTCAACTAAGTAAAGCAGTAACTGCTAATAACCCAACGGGTGTTAAGTTCCCACCACTAGGTACTGGTGCTGCTTCAGCGTTCACCTATAGTGCTACTCAACCTATCAGTGCTGAGTTACTACAAGCAACTTCAACTCCATCGATTAGTCACTGGGGTTCTTCTGTAATTATGGAAGGTCGTTATGATGACGACAGAGCATATGTATATACGTATGGTACATCTTCTGGTGAAAAAGTTGGACCTGATGAAATTAGATCACTACTAGCACTAAGACTAGCACCCTCAGTTGATAATGGCATTATCGGAGACTTTGGCACTAGAGAACTGGTAAACAGAATGCAGTTGGTTCTAAACAGTTGTGAGGTTAACTCGGAAGGTGAGTTCTTTGTTGAACTAGTACTCAATCCTAGAGTATCTTTTGATGCCACATGGCAAAATGTTTCTGGATCTGGCGGTAAACTAGACGGTGCTGGTGGCACATCACTTGCTCAGTTCTGTGACTTCACTACCCAAGGATTGTCAGGTGGTAAGATTGGTGCTCAGGTATTCGGCGGAGAAGTTATCTATGGTTTCTATGCTGGTGCTGGAGTTTCTTCTTACGATCTAAGTAAAGTTAAAGAGATCTCCAATTGTATTTTGGGTGGTGGTACATCTGTATTCTCATCAGCACAACCACCAAACCCCAACGGTATGTTCCCAGACGGTCCAGAAGTTCTTGCTTTCCGTGTTAAAAACATCACTGTTGGTGGTGGTCAGAATGATAAAGCAATTGATATTAGAATTTCCTGGACAGAAGCACAGGCATAATCACACATATGTGTGCCACCCCGTCACTATGTACTTGGTTTCAGTTTTACTGGCAAGTCCATAGTGTACGTGGGTGAAATATGCTGGCCAGATAACTGCTGTTCCTTTGGTAGGTTTTAGATTTAGATCTTGATACTCAAACCTAGTCTCACCACCATCATTAACATCATTTAAATAAATCATCCAGGCTAACAATAAATCTGGAGATGATTTTCTATGCTCACAATGTGGTTTGTGAAATGCTTGTCCTGGCACATACTTCTGTACGTTATATCTGTAGACTACATTCCATTCTGATAATTCATTCAGGATAGGGTAAGTATTAACGTAGCACTGTACTGCCTTGGACAATGTTTTTAAAACTGGCAGTGATACTTCTTTGGTATCCCTGAAGTCTAGTACCAGATCAGTAGAATCCTTTACAAATGTGTTGACAACATAGTCATTTCCATTAGAAGTTTGTCCTGGTGTCCTATCATTACTGTTCTCAAAGTATTCAATGATAGAATCACAGTCTTCGGCAGACATAACATTGTCATAGATTCCAATCAGATTATCCATAAGCAAAAAAATAAGGGACCTTCTGTTATGTGGCAGAGGTCCCTATTATAGCATAGCGCCGACGATATTCAATTCTATTTATTCTTCACCAGATTGTGTAAGAAAAGCTCCCACACTAAATGTAATAACTAAGATGCCTGCTACTACCAGGAATCCCATCACCAGACTCCTGGAATGACTTGACCAGTGGTAAAGTAGGAACCGACTGCTGCTACGAAACCGAGCATGGCAAGACGGGCGTTGAGGATCTCTGCCTCAGGGGTGAATCCAAATTTCATTGTTTGTTCTCCAGTGTTTTGTTTGTGATAATTATTTTCTCACCATCGTGGGTGAATTGTAACTCATCATCTGGATGCCACAGAAGTTCTTCATACATGTCATCCAGTTTCTGCATGTCTTCATACAGTTGATTCGGGTTCGGCATTTGCTTTGCTGGGAGTGAAAGGGTCTCGGGATCTATTCTTGATGACAATAAAGGCATCTTTGTTATATTTACGAGTCCCTTTTACTGGTGCCCACTTAGTGCCAGCACCTGGAATCTCATAGACCGAGGTGCCGCCAATCTCTACATGAATGTCATCATTACGAACATCCCACTCAAGATCAGAAATTGCTTGAATGAGCACGTCTTCAGTATACTTCATTAATAAGTTTCACAGATTTTTTCAACAGATGCTGCCAACAAAACGAAGAAGGCAACTGATGTAATTGTAAAGATAGTTGCTGTCATTGTCTGTATCAGAAAATACCAAAGAACAATTTACCAGTGATAGCATAGGAAGCAAAACCCATGATGAGACCCATCATTGCCCAGCGACCATTATACATTTCACGATACTGCATGGGGGAGAGGAGACCCTTACGATTGTAGTCTTCGACAACCATGGGGGGTTCAATTGCCCACATGTTTTGTTGTCCTTGCTCGTTTGTTGTCACTGTCATTGTCTTTGTTATAAATCTTTACATAGTATATAGTAAAAAAAGAGGGGCGTCAAGCCCCTCTCAGATTAGAAGTGGTTATAAGTATCAGAAGGAATACTTAAGACCTGCCTTGGTGCCGTAACCACGGTCAACGCCAGCTTCACCCGAACCAACGAAGGAGACTTCACCGTAAGCAGAGAGATCTTCGGTCAGACTGACGCCAAGACCTGCTTTACCAGAGGGAACCCAGTCAGAAGCACCACCGTCAGGAAGGACGACAGTAGCACCTGCCTGGACGTACCAGGAAGCGTCTTCACCCAGAGCACCTTCGTAACCAACGTGGTTGTCAATCGAAGTGCCAGTGTAGTTAGAACCAGTGAAACCAGAGTTTGCCTCTACATTAACGTAGGGACCTGCAAGGGCGGCACCAGCGAAAAGAGGAGCAGCAGCTGCTGCAGCGAATACAGATTTGATCATTTTAGTTTTCCTTAATTTACTTGTGGAGTGGTTACCCACAGATGAATAGAGACTCGACATGTCTCGTTTTGTAAACAACTGTCACTGTGACAGTTGTAACATTTATTTATAATACTACAGGAGCAGTATTTTGTCAAGGTGGACAGTTTTTTTAGTGTCCACCAAGCGGGTGATCGGATTCGAACCGACGACATTCAGCTTGGAAGGCTGACGTTCTACCACTGAACTACACCCGCGGGATGGGGGCGGTCAACCCCCGAGCACATGCACGCCACCTGTTTTATTATTTCAGATGCTAAACAGGAAAACAACCACACGGAAGGGGTTTACCTTATATTAAAAGCAATTACAGCACGTTCTTCTTCCGAACTAGATGGATTAAAACAATGACTCAAGTAAGCGGGAAAGATAATTAAATCTCCCTCAATTACATGAGGAGTATAATCAATTAGATTACCATTAGTGTCGGGAAAAGGTGAGTAAAATGTTGTTCCTCTATGTCCTTTACCTAGTTTAGCATAGAACACAGCCGACCAACCAAGAGGTCCATGATTGTGAAGAGCATGGTACTCACCTTTACGATAAGTTTGATACCAACATTCTACTACTCTACTTCCATCAACATGTTCTTGTATTAACTCAAAGAATTGCTGGAACTTATCTAGATTTTTATCTGAATAAGAAGTAGTATAAGGAACAGAGTTTGACATAGAGAAATCTAAGTCATTCTCCAAAGAAGATATAATATCATCTTTGTGTTTCTTCCAAGAAGAAACATGCTTGTGTTTAGAAGGTACTTTAAACATACTGATAATTATGACCACCACTACATTTTTGACTGGAACATAGAAACCAGGCGGGAGTTATCCCATCCGCACCACTTGCTTTTAGGAAGCAAGAAACCCGAGGGGTCGATGACCCATCCCGACCAGGGCGCTTTTAACGTCATCCCGAGACGTGTGTCAGACAGGAACTAGATCTGCCTGAGCACCTTCTACAGCATCGTCAAGGGTAGGAAAAGGACCTACTTCACTGTCGTTGTAGACATAGTAGTAACCATCTTCATACTCTTCGATTTGAAAGTATGTAATGATCTCTTCACCGTTGTCTAGTTCTTCAACGATACGAAAGTTTTTCATGCTTTGTAGTCTCCAAAAGAGATAACATCATCACTAAAACCACCAATAGCAACGTCACCACCAGCAACAGGATACTCAAATCCACTAGTGCTGATATTAATGTTACCAAGCATATCACTGCTGGGAATAGTAGGTTCAGGAGCACGTACTTCTTCATACAATTTGAAGAGGCGTGGAATCAGATTGTCACGCTTGCTTTCAAGGGCATCAACCAAGACATCACGAAGGAAGTCAAGATCGGAACGCTCAAAATACTCGTTAGTTTCTTCAGACATAATAGGATTAGGTGTATTTACGATAGGCACCGACTTCGGGGTCGGGATCTAACCATTTAGTATACTCAGGATCTTCTAAGCATACATCAAGTTGCATCTGGTTGTCAAGGAGATACATGTCAGTGTATCGCTTGGTCCACTCGTTGAACTTTTGAATACGATAGTCTGGCATACCGTTAATATCTAGTGTACCACACTGGACATATCGGTAGGGAGCACGTTCAAGAATAACAGTGGGTTTCATCAGTAAGAAGGTTCTCCTGGAACTCCGTCATCATAAGGCAAGTCGGGCATAATGTCAAGCAGCGGTTCCATCTCTTCTGTGATGGGTGCTGCTACAACAGCACTGCCGTCTTCACGACGAATTAAAAAGTATTCGCCGTGAGATTCAATACGTTCCATAATCTCGTCGAAGCGATCCTGAAACTCTTGTTCAGTAATCTCTGTCATTTGATCTGGATCCATCATTTAATTGCTTGGAAATCTTTTTCGAAGATAGCGAGACCAGCATCCGTGAGAACATGATTGTACATCTTGTCAAACACAGCAGGTGGCAAGGTAACTACCTTAGCACCATACAGCAGGCAACGAGACACGTGGTGGACATCTCTCAAACTGGCAGCAAGCACCTGAGTCTTCATGCCTTGAGCACAATACAGACCAGCAATAGCACGTACCAGTTCAACACCACTGAAGGAGTTGTCATTCATCCTACCAACAAAGGGAGAGATGTACGTAGCACCTGCTTTAGCAGCCATGACTGCCTGAGCAGCACTAAAACACAGGGTAACATTGGTACTAACACCTTGAGCAGTAAGTTCTTTACATGCTTTTAAACCCTCTACAGTTAGAGGAAGTTTGATAGTAACGTTGTCAGCAATATCTCTATATTTAATAGCATGAGTAAGCATCTCGAAGCAAGATTCACCTTCTACTTCAGCAGAGATGCTTTCAAAAGCAAAGTTATTTGCTAGAGTTTTAATAAATTCTACGTAATCACAACCTGCTTTTTTTACCAGGGTCGGATTAGTTGTAATACCATCTACCAAACCAGTCGAATACCGTTCGGCAATGGCATCATAGTCGGCAGTGTCCAGAAAGATTTTCATTGTCGTGAGTATAGTGGACATCGGGGCGACAGGATTCGAACCTACGACATCTCGCTCCCAAAGCGAGTGCTCTACCAAACTGAGCTACGCCCCGATGTGTCCATTATAAACTCATCGTTCTTCAAAGTCAAGTCTCTTTACTTTACGTTGACGACGTGACTCTTGAAACTCCATGTCTTGCTTACTAAGCAGCGGTTGCTTTTTTTCCCGTGGGTTCTGTATAATTTCCACTAGCGATAAGTTCTTCCCGCTTATACTTGTACCATGGATGCTCGTAAGATTCTCGCACTGGCAACTCTTCATCTTGGTAGGATGACTCTCTAACTGCTTCCCGCAGTTCTTGCATCTGATTACTAACATGATTTAACTTCTCTTCAATCTCTTTTAGTTTTTGGATAAATTCGTTTGTCATGTAGTATTTATGGACAATGGGTGATGAGGGATTCGAACCCCCGACTGCCTCCGTGTAAAGGAGGAACTCTACCGCTGAGTTAATCACCCGACTCCTCCACCTGGGCTCGAACCAGGGACATTCTGATTAACAGTCAGACGCTCTACCGACTGAGCTATAGAGGAATGGGCACGGGACAGGTTGGGGTCGAACCAACGACCGACTGCTTAGAAGGCAGTTGCTCTATCCACTGAGCTACTGTCCCGTGAAGACCCTCATATTATAGAGGGTTTTCTGTTAGATGTCAAGCTAAGATCATCTTTTTAGTGTAATCATAAGCATAATGCTCACGATATCCTTTAATGCCCCATCCTAACCAGTAGTAAGCAGGGACCATATATTGAGAGACTGTCTTACCAGGACCCTCAAACTCAGGAAGATAACGTTGGAATACAGATTCGTTGATCATGTATGCCGTTTGTCCCTCTAGTGAAGAAGGATCGTAACCATACTTGACGGCAAACTTACCAAGATTATTGTAGCGACCTATTGAGGTCCACTGAATAAGACCATACCCCCCGCTATAGCAACGGTCGTAAGGAACTCTAGCCCCTCCCTCGCAAATGTTGGGAATGAAGTTGCTTTCCGATTTAATGTTTCCCAGAATCGTAGCAAGAGCATTACGATCTGAAATTCTGGTTTTTTCTTGGAGTTGTTGTAAGACATACTTCTCGTTTGTTGAGCAGGTGGGACAAGTCCAAGTCTTGTTGTCCACCTCAAGAACGATTGCCTTGTCTTCGTTGACGCTGACATCAACAGTGGGGGGAGCGTCAATCTGACCGATGGTCGGGTAAGCACATGCTGACCCACCTAGTAGCGCCGTAAGCGCCAAAGTTCGTTTCATCATAAGTATTTCAGAACACGACCTATTTAGTATACCATGAACCTCCTCCTCCGTCCACTGGACGATCCAAATAGTGTCACATGGTCCATCATCTGGTGTATGATCATCCTTTTAGCAGGGGTTGCTTACTACATATATACCATTATGACTTTAGCATACAAGGAGTTAGAAGATGGGAGCGATGACACCCCCGAGTCGGAAGAGTTGCTACAACTTCCGAGTAGTGGAGATCAACAGAGTTCTGGACGGAGACACGATTGATGTCACCATTGATCTCGGTTTTGATCTTTATAAAAAAGAAAGAGTTAGAGTTGCTGGAGTCGATACGCCAGAAAAACGAACTAAGGACCTTGAAGAGAAAGCATTGGGATACGATGCCACCAACTGGCTTAAGGACAAGCTTGAAGGTGCTATTAATGGCGACGATGAGCTTAGTGTTAGGACTGAGCTTGTTGGCGGTGTTGGCAAATACGGTAGACTTCTCGGGTGGTTATACATCGGAGACGCTGAACTCTCCCTCAACGAACAAATGATCACAGAAGGTTATGCTTGGGCATATGATGGTGGCACTAAGCAAAAGGACTTTGAAGAGTTAAGAGAGATTCGTAGAGCACATGGGACACTGGTTGAATAAATATCTTTAGTGTTTAAATCCCAAGTTATGAAAAAAGCATTTATTGCTTTTGGAATGTTACTGATGACCACTACAGCAGCAAATGCTGGTGGACTTGTATCAAAACATACTTCTTCAGTTCAACTGACTGTTGATGCTGCTCGCTCTACTGCTGTAAGAATCGGTGGCAGTTATTCTGCTTCTGGTTCTAACATCTCGGTCACCACAATGGGTGGTGCTACCTCTGGTGCTGGCACATACACTGTCAATACTGCTGGTAACGACTGGTCGTTGACTGAAACATATAATGCAGCAGATAGTGTTCCTGCATCTGCTGTTAGCACAGGTGATGTTCCCAACTTCGGTAACCTTACCTCTTATGCTGCTGGCACTGCTGGTTCTCTGGCAGGTACGGTTGATAGAAGTCATGCTATTACTCTGACTGCTGGTGGTGCAGGTTCATCTGCTACAGGACAATTCGTTACTGAAATTACCGTCATCGACTGAGACTATATAATATGAATAGATTATTAGAAGCAGTCGGTCTCGGACTGGTTCTTGGTGCCTTACACGGGGCTGCTCAGGCAGTCCCCGTGGTTCCTAACTTTACCCAAGGCTCCATGACCAGCCACACAGAGACAACACAAAAAATTACAGAGACCATCAACTCGATGGACTATAACACAGGGTATCAATACTCTGTGACAGGGAGTGGAATTTCAGCATCAGGTTCTTTACAACCAGGAACAGGTGCTAACAATGTAACGATAGACGGAGTGACTTCAACATGGACAGGAATCAATACAAGACCAAACTTTACACAGACGACACCAGGGGGAGCGTTTCAGTTCACAGAAACGTATCAAGGTCCAGGTCTCAGCAATCAAACAATAATTCAAAGGACCACCGAGGTCACAAGCATAACCGACACTACCTCTATCTTCTCGCAGTAGGTATCAATCTTGCTTTCCCAATTCAAGCATACGCTGAAGTCGGGGGTGTTAGTGCTACAGCTGCTCCCGTTGCTAATTCTTCAGGCTCTGTTACAAATCAGGCAATCCAAGTTTTACAAGGACCCTACATTACAAACACCTATGGGGCTGGGATCCAGTGCCAAGGTCCAACCCTAAACTTCACACCTTATGTAACTGGAAGTGCATCTGCTACCAAACCATACGAACCATATTATTATGATCCTGTGTATGATATGCGGGATCTCGATGAGGATGGTGCCCCTGATAATCCTGGGTCTGTTTTGTATCGTGTTCCTGTAAGGACTGGTCAGAAAGATAACTACAACCTGGGTGTAGGTTTCTCTGCTACTTGGTCTCGTCCTCTCGATAAGAAGTTGCAGGATCAATGTAAAGAAGCAGCTGCTGCTAACATCGCTTTGATGCAACAGCAAACTGCTAACAAGAGATTAGATTTTGAGATTGCCAGACTCAAGAATTGTGGTGAGTTAATTCAAAAAGGAATCATGTTCCACCCCAAGAGTCCTTACTATAAAGTGTGTGCTGATGTAGTGGTTATGAATAAGAACAAGATTGCTCCCCACAGGCATACTATCCCTTCGGCTTCAGCACCTTCTTCAAAGCCCGAATCGCCTCTGTCCTCTCGCGCTGAAGATCTCGGCGCTCCGTTACAGACAGGACGGGAACAGACTTCCCCCTGATAGCAGCAATCTTCTTCATTACTTTCTTAACCGTTGGTTTGATAACCTTTAGTAGGATATCTGCCAGCGGTTTTGCCATAAGTGCTGATGCTGTAGCAACAACAGCAATCGTAGCAGTCGTAGTGACCACACCAGGAGCAGGAAGACCAGCAACAATCTGTTGAGGAATAGGCACTGCTTCTGTTATCTGAACACACTCATTACCTATGAGTTTATATTCAGTAACCTTCTTTCGGAAACCTTCTACATATGTTCCAACAGGTTCCTTTGCTTCCTGTGCTGGTGTGGGGCAATCTACCTTGGCAGTAGTAGGTGGTGCTGCCTGGGGTACTTCTACTTGTCCTGGTGGTTCTGGTTTTTCTTTTCGTCTGGTATCAACTCCAGCAGGAGCAGTAGGAATTATCTGCTCTGGTTCAAAATTGATAGGATTATAACTTGGGATACCAGAATCGCAGTAAGTAACCAATCCTCTCTCGTCATCACTTCCGAGAGTTTTGGAGTTGTTGTTTGCTTCGTGGGCTTCGACACAACCAGGCACATCAACAATAGGCACACCAATATTTACTGTTACAGGTGGTGCTAGTGGTACAGACGTATAGTTTTCTGAAGATGTTACGACCTGTGGAATATCAATCTCCCTGATGTTAATATTGGGTGATACAATTTCAGGAATTTCAGGCATCAGTCATCTTTGAATAAATTAGAAATCGCAGTGAAAACTGAATGAAATGCTACGTAAAGAAAGAAAGTTTCAGTTGCTTCTTTCTTTGCTTTCTTTTTATATGTACTTTGTGACATGATAATAAATTCGTATTACATTACTATTTAACAATCATTGAATACTTGACCAACTTGTGACCCTGCTTCAGATCCAATCTTCTGACCTAAGAGCAATGCCCAACCGCCTGCCAACCATCCGATGTATGGGATGTTGACAACAGCAGGAACAATAGCACCAGCGGCAACAGCACTACCTGCCATTGCACCTTGTGTGCGTGCTCCAGCGTCCGCCACTATGCACTCTACGTCTTTTGCAGACTTTCCCTCGGCGTCTACAGCACCACCCCCTAGGTTTCTAGCACCCTCTCTGGTGTATTGGTCACGACGATACTCATTGCGATTTGTAGTACCACCACCAAATAAACCTCGCTTCTCTTGCTCCAAGCGTAAAGATTTTTCAGACTCTAAAACTTTAGGGTCATCGGCACGAAACTCAATCTCGTATCCATCCTTACCAGCTTTGATTTTGTATGATGAATATGGACCGTAAGGGATATTGATAGTAGGAGGTTGATGCACAGATTCCTGTGGTCTAATAATATAACCTAGAAGTCCAATGTGAGATACACCCACCAGGGCACCTAATGCCAACGCTGCCACCTTCATGGGTGATCTTTTCTTTGTTGGAGTTTCCATTGGTAGTTTCTCGGTAGGTGTTACATTAGACTTCCAGGGTAGTTTCATGGCATTGGTAGAGCAGGACCAGTTGTTTTAGGTAACTCAGGAACTTCAGGCATTGCAGCATCAAGCATACCAGGAAGTGCTTCAGTGATTGCTGCAGTAGCAGCCTTCGTGACATTCTCTCTAGCAGTTTCGATAAGTGTATCTTTGTTTAGCAAAAGATAAGCACCACCTCCGATCAGACCAAGAGAGGTCAGACCAGATAGCAGTGCTACAACGTTAATCAGTTTTTGCATCTTTCTTTGGCTCGATAGCGGAAACAACAGGAACCTCCTCTTTTTTCGCTACTGGTTTGGCAGCGGCACCACCTGCTTTAGCAGGAGACAGTCCAAACGCAGCTAACGATCCAGAAAAGACCGATGCAATGAAGGTGGGATCAAAATCTAAGATCTTTTGACCATTAGGAAGTCTTACATAGCTAAAGGTGAGAAGAGAGGCAGACCAAATAAGCACAACAACTTTCACCAGATTACCAAGAACTTCACTCTTATCTTCATCATGGTCTTTCTCTTCTACCTTTGCTTTGGATTTATTTCCGAGCATTGGTATATGAGTAAGGCTCTACTATTTAGTTTTTTTCTTGCCAATATTGTACTTAGTTTCCAGGGTCCACTCACCCTTTTCTTTGAATGCAATAACTTTGATTTGATTCAGGGGTGCAATATCAGTGATTACTTCTGCATTGACGACGACGATAAGTCCCCAATCAGACAAGAGCTGAACGATACGGTTACGACGTTGAACATCGTTAGCAGTAAGATTTGCTTTCTTCCCATCGAGCGCAAAAAGTTCCTTGAAGTGTACGATATAGTATTTACCCTTCTTGTGCAGAATGTGACAAGATTGGTAAAGTTTCTTTTCTTTGCGAGAAGCAACACCAATTCGAGTCAATGTCTCACGCACTTTTAGGAAATCATCTGGTTCTTTCAGAGTAACTTCAATCATATGAGATTCAGTCCACTGAATCTCTGGTTCTGTAATAGTGGTCATTTCAATCCCCCAATATCAAGTTTAGATCTAATGTAGTTTATTTGGTCGGTTGATAAAATCCTAAGTGCTTGGAGTGCTTTGGTGTCACTATAACCATAGTAACGTTTGATACAATCTAAGTCTTCAACTTTATCTTTTTTTATCCAAGGAGAAAAACGTTTCTTTTTCCTAACGGTATTTATAAAGAAAGAGTATTGCATGTCTTTGGGAAGATCATGATACATATTCATTTCATTAGCAAAAAGAAGCGTATCAATATGACCAGACAAACATCTATTCACGATGAATGGGGGATACTTCTTGATGGCATCAGGATCATTCTCAGTCAGATCCTCTTTAGTATGATTGATAGAGTTCAACCAATCTTTCAACTCATACTTCATTTGAACACTGCAGTAACACCAACAACTTTTGCACCAGGGTTACGGGCGAGAGCAACCTTACGTGCATCTTGATAATCAACAGCAATCACTTCTTCTTTGAATACTGTGCCTGCTTTGAACAAAGTAACTTCACACTTCATAATTTAGTAGTAGAATCTCTTTACGATCTTTTTGCTCTTTCATGTACTGACCAACCGATCTCATGGTATATGTAAGATCAAACTCATAGGTCTTCCAGTCTTTGAATCTTTCTCTTACAAGTTGACTTGAGTTGTAACTCACCATGCACTTAGAGTCACAGAAATCCATACGCTTAGCAAAGAGATCATGATCAAACTTCTTGTGCATAGCACCCTTTTTACCATACAGATTGTCCTTGATATCGTATGGAGGATCAAGATAGATAAAAGTTTCAGGATCACCACTCAGCATTTCTTCATATGAAAGATTTGTGATGGTCCAGTTACCAATTAGTTGCTGATAGAACTTTAGATTGTCTATCCCTCTAAGACTGAAGTTACTGTCTGAGGCTTGCTTTGAGAAGGAACTTGCTTCTGTAAGACCTGAGAAACTGCACTTATTGACAATATAAAAAGACACAGCACGATGAATGTCCTCGCTATCAGAAAGGTCTTTGGCAAGGTACTTCTTTGCATCATTGAAAAGATGCCTCGCGGAATTGGGGTCAGGGTGCCTTTGTTTGAGTTGGAGTAGGATGTTCGCAATTTCATTACCATTCTGTTGAAGTTGTTTCCAGAAATTATATAGGGGTTCATACAAATCGTTGACCCAGATCTTAGTGCCTGGGAAACGTTTTGTCACTTCGATAGCAACAGAACCTCCACCAAGAAAAGGTTCTCTGTACTCACCTAGACCTTGAGGAAACCTAGGAATAATGTACTTAGTTGCTCGACTCTTGCCGCCTGGATATCTCAATGGGGTTTTTGGGGATTTCATAATCAGGTTGGTGATACTTCAAGTATTCCCAGAAAGTCATTTTCATTTCTTTCTGAGACATGCCGCAATGAGCAGCGGCAGCAGGTAAGTTCATTGTAGCATGAAACAATCCTTCATGCGCTTCCTTTACGTTTTCAGGTGTTGTCTTGACGGTCATACGATCAACTTCTTAGATGATGGTGTGACAATCTTGCTACCAAACATTTCATTGTACTTCTTGGCAACATCTTCTTGCAACTCAGCAATATAAACAATGTGAGTTTTGCTAACAGTAATCTCAGGTTTATCCTTACTGATCACTGTTGCCCAGGGAGCGAATCCAACACTAGATTGTGTCGGGAGAACTACCAGTGCGTTCTGGACTGTGATGAGATAATCAGTTTCAGAGAGAACCTCTGCAACAATCTCTTCACCAGTAATAATACGAATCAGTTTTGCATCAATCATTTGAATTCACACTCCGCCATAATTTCAGTTAGACACGCTAGGAGATTGATCTCCTGATCTGCCACGAAGGCAGTTTGATATTGGTACTTAGCAATGACCAGGACAGCAGCAGGGATGCTAGACCCCTCCAGAGCGGCGTACAGGGCATCATAGACACGCCTCAGGATGGTTGCAGGATCGTTGTCTAGGTTGTTGACCACCCACTTCCTGACCTCACCAAACCGCTTCTCCTTGAGATTCTTGACCAGAGTGTTGGTATCAACGTCAGTGATCTGAACCAGGATAGAGGTATCGATAGACCCACCAGTGCCGTGTCGTTGACACTCATTGAGAACACGTCGCCAGTCAGGGAAGTGTTTGTTGATCAGTTCGGCAAGTACCTTTGGATCATATTGTACATTCTCTTCCTCAAGTATAGTCCTGAGACGGTTGAAAAACTGTGCTGCGATTGCAGGTTTGTCTTTACCACCGATTGAGAAGTCAATGACTGCACATCGGGAGTGCAGGGGTTCGATGATTTTGTTTTTGTAGTTGCAAGTGAAGATGAATCTACAGTTGCTATAAAACGCCTCAATGTTTGCCCGTAGTAGGAGTTGAACATCGTGGGTCGTGTTGTCAGCCTCATCAATAATGATGACCTTTGGTTTACCAGTTGCTTGAAGTGATACGGTCGATGCAAAATTCTTTGCTTGGTTCCGTACAGTGTCAAGAAATCGTCCTTCATCTGATCCATTGATAACAATATAATCACACCCAAGTTCTTCACACAACGCTCGGGCAACCGTTGTCTTGCCAATACCTGCAGGACCTGCAAGCAGTAGATTAGGAATCTCCCCAGTCTCTACGAACTCAAGGAGAGGTTTCTTGATTGCATTTGGCAGGATGCAATCGTTCACAGTTTTGGGTCGATACTTCTCAACCCAAAGAAAATCATTACGCATAATCAATCATACCCAATTCGGTTTTCGGGATTCGTCACGAAGATAATTAGATGCAACCCAAGGTTTGCTGCTAATGTACATCTTGTAAGCAGTAAAAGTGTCAATGCTTGTGTCATGTTTATATTCATCGGGCATTGCTCTGGCGAAGTTGTCTGCTAGAGAATAACAAGTAATTGATTTCTCAGAATGTCTGTGGAAAATTTTCTTTGCCTCAAACAAGGTATCTGCACATGAATGTGTTTTGCCATAGCGATGACTATACTCGGCACATAATGCAATGCCATGCTGAATCAACCAAGCAGTGTTGTAGTGGTTTTGTGCTGCCCAAATTGTGCATGGATGATTACGGAACGCACCTTTTGCAGTTGCATAGTAACCACCATCTTTCTTAGGCAGCGGTGCCCAGTCATAATACCACTTGCTGTAGATGATAGCAAGCATCTGACAGCACTCTAGTGGCATCTTGACAATGTGCTTGTCAGGCAAACACTGTGCTGACGCACCTGGGTCTTGTTGTGTAACGAAGATGTTCAAGGGGTCTCGGGTTCAAGAGCGATATAGTATTTGAGGTTCAGAGACTTGTGATTGAAAACTGAAATCAGTTTGTCGGAAATAACAACCTCATAAGATCCAGGAAGGATACGAATGTTCTCGATCTTGTAGGAGAATTCAAACTCCTTGTCAGTATCACCGACCACAATAGAGTATTCGTTTGAGGTGTCGTTCTTCTTGTCCTTCACCACCAGACTAATCTTAGCACCATCACCGATGACGCACAAGTCAGGAAGGCTATAAATTGATGAAGCTTTCTGAAGAAGACCTAGTTGACCATCGTTGAGAACAAACTCAACATCAATAGAAGGCATCTGAATCCCACTTTCAGGAGGTGCCTTGATTAGAGATGGTTCACAGTAGAAATATTTTACACGACTACCGTTATCCTTGATAGTCAGATAACGTTGATTAGAAAACTCAAGATCAGGATCCTGATGGAGATTGAAACCATTCAGAAATTGACCCAAGTCATAGATAGCAAAATCATTGGGGAACTCCTCAGTGATAGTTGCTTCTGCCAGAATGTTCTTCATATTGGAGATAGTGCGAAGAACATTTCCTTTCTTTACCAGTAGAGACTGGTTGATCTCACAGAAGTTACGAAGAATATTCTTAGTATCGTTAGTCAGTTTCATCATGCGTTCAGTGAGGGTAGTTGCTAGTTTGCTTGTGGAGACCAGAGAAGTGATAAAGAAGAATGCAATAGTGAATTGCTTTCAGGATGTCTTGCTTAGACTTACCATTCTTCTTGCCGAAGCGAGACAGATACTTGATCGCATTTGATCGGCAGAATGGTTCTGCATCACCGATGCTCTCGATAAGATCCAGTGTCTGAGTTTGAGACTCTTGAGAAGTGTAGTGAGCACGATAAGTTCCAGACAAATACTCACGCACTTCCTTGAGTGTCAGATCTTCTTCATACTTCCAAAAGTGAGAGGGTTCAAGATTCAATTTGAGTTCGTTTTCGTTTTCCATAATATCAGAGAGTAGGCTCCATGCATTAACCATAAGTAAACAGGAAGTCATTGACTAAACTTTCTGCTTTATCCTTACCAAAGTTAGAAGATAGATACCCTGCAACAGGATCAAGTTTCTTCATGTAAGAATCAAAGTCAGAATAGGAACTAGTATCCGTTCCAATGGGCATCTTAGATTCTAGCATATTTTTGTATACAGTCAAGTAATTCTTGAAAGAATCTAAGTAGTTGTCAACCTCTTCAGAAACACATTTGCGAATGAATAGGTTGTCAGAGAAGTGATTGCCAGGTTCAAAGAATCTAATACCACCTTCACACTTTGGAAGTCCATCAACTGAGAAACGATAATGTTCTCTTGGATGCTGGAAGTCAAAAGTAATGACAACTTTCTTTGGAAAGAACATCATTAGATCCATACCAAAGCAGGGTAGATCTGATCCAGTCTTTGGATAGATGATGTTATTGTAAATACAAGTCTTCTCATTCCAGATTTCAACTTCTCTAGATTTGAGAATGTGCTTGTTGCTATAGAGTTTGGCGGAAAGGGAGAGATTCTTTCCCTCCCAGTCTGCCCAATCTGCAATGTTCTCTAGGTCAGGAAATACTTCCCAAAGAACTTTTTTGTAATTATTCCATACCATCTTCAGTCTCCTTGAACTCTACATCAGCATCAACCTTGTCATACAATTCTTGGAAGGACTGCTTGGTTTCATCATCGAAACGGTTGAGGCAGATCTGAATTGCCTTTGCTTTGTCACCAAAGATGTTGTATGCCTTGATGATGTGAACCAGGCGACGGGTGGAGATGACTTCATCGACACCACCGTCAGCAAAGGTCTTGCGGATAATGTCTGCCCAGTCAGCAAGACGCTTACAGAATTCAGCATCTGCACACAGTTTGTTGAGAATTTTGATCTCAGTAGCAGGAGTAGGATACTCTTGCTCAAAGGTAATCGGGAAACGCTCAAGGAATGCTTCGTTCAAAACGTTAGTGCCGATAAAGCGTCCGTCATCAGAACCCTTGCCTTTGGTGTTGGCAGTAGCAATCACATTGAAACCAGCAGCAGGTTGAACGTACTTGCCGATCTTCTTCAAGAACACTCCTTTGCCTTCCAGAATAGATTGTAGGCACAGAATCTTATTAGATGCAAGATCAATCTCGTCTAGAAGCAGCACAGCTCCCCTCTCCAGAGCCTCAACAACGGGTCCGTTGTGCCAAACAGTTTCACCAGCAACCAGACGGAAACCACCAATAAGATCATCCTCGTCAGTTTCGATGGTAATGTTGACACGAATCAGTTCCCGTCCCAGTTGAGCACATGCTTGCTCAACACCGAAGGTCTTACCGTTGCCAGACAGACCAGTGATAAACGTGGGGTAGAAGATCTTGGACTGAATGACTTTCTTGATATCGTTGAAGTTGCCGAACTTGATAAAGTTATCATCTTTCTCTGGGATAAGGTTTTGCTTCACACTATCCATAGTCTGAATGTTATCTTCAAACTGCTGACGTGCTTCTTCAACAGTGAGGTTCCATTTGTTGTAACCGACTTTATATTGCTCAAGTCGCTTGCTGACAGTGGGGTAGGAAGCACCAAACTCAGAAGCAGCAGCACGGATAGCATCTGCTCCAAACTCAGATCCAAAGTTGTCCTGAAGGAAAACCGTCAGAGCGTCCATGTTGATGTTGGTTTTGCGAGGCATTGTGGGGTGTCTCCCTTTGTGTATGTATATATTATACATGAAAAAACCGCCCTCACAAGGGGCGGTGGACAGTTGTCAGATTGGCAGTCGAGCACCAACTAGGTCTCGGTAGCGTTCCAACGATTTGTCATAGTATGATTTGTCAAGTTCACAACCAAGAAAGTTTCTATCAGATTGTGCAGCAGCAATCATTGTAGATCCAGAACCACTAAAGATATCAAGGACAGTATCTCCAGGATTGGTATATGCTTTGATGATTCTTTCCAGTATCATCAGTGGTTTCTGAGTCGGATGCCAGTTTACATATTCTTTACTAGTGGTGTGGTTGTTTTTCTCCCACACACATGTAGGAATGGTTCCCTTTTCATATGCTTTCCCAGTCCTCAGGTTTTTAGAAACTTTTCTTTCTACACGAACATCGTCAGCGTTGAATAGAAACTGTTTACCCTTAGACCAGCACCAAGCATATTCATGCTTTCTAGCAAAGTTGTTCTTACCTCTGCCACCCCAGTTGTAACTCCAAACAATCTCATTTTGTGGGGTGAGTGCAGAGTTGTGATCAGTTGTTCTCAACTTATAAAGAAGAAATGTCTCGGTCTTCAGAGTTCCAAAGACTACAAGCATTCTCTCAGGTTTGAGAACACGAACACATTCTTCTGTCCACTTGTCACACCACTCAAGGTATTCTATTTCACTACCCCATTGAGAGTCCCAACCTTTACCACCGTCAAATCCAATAAAATAAGGAGGATCAGTTAGAACCAGATCCACAGAGTTGTCTGGAATAGATTTGATATACTCCAGACAATCTTGATTAGATAAGGTCATGCGATGATGGAGATGAATTCGGTCAGGATTTTTTTGTTTAGTGCTTTAGAAGAGAGGGACTTCTTGAAAGCGTTACGGATCTGAGTCTTGGTTGCCGACTCTTCCACATCAAATTCTACACTATTGTTGAGAGAATTGCAAGCGATAGCGAAGAATGCATCGAACCCAACTTTCTTGATCACAACAGACTTCTCTTTACGCCACTGCTTATTGACTCGCTCACGATCTTCCCAAGAAACCCAATCCCGTTGGAAGTTAGCAAAGTCACGACCACTGACCAGACGAATACCAATAATGTTAGTATTGGGAAGTGTTTCACTAAGGTCTTTGATCAAGTTAGAAGTTTGATCACTGTAACAACCAATTTTGGTGACATGACCAGTCTTACGATTGCGAAGATAGGTTCGATCATCTACAGAATTGACTCCCCAGTAATCTTTACTGTAAAGACTTTGCTCCTTAGGAATACAAATGGATGAACGAATTGGTGCAGACTCACCATCAGTCAGAATAATTGCATTGACCTTTTCAACACCAGTCTTATTCTGAAAGTGTGGGATGATTTGATGTAGAGTAATGATAGCATTGTTCAATGGAGTGCCACAGAGACCGTAACTAGGAGGAACACTGTAATCAACAAAGTAACGGAAACTGTATGCCATTCTCCACAGATTGAGCATCTGCTGGTCAAGTTGCTTAGTCTTCGATTCACTGCTGATAAGGTTCAGCATCTTGAAATCATTGAAGAAAGCCACAGTGTTCTCAACTTTGGGAGACATCCAGCGTTCATCATCATCGTGAGCAAACGAATTGATGAATGCATAGAGTTCAAAAGGAATCTTGACCTTACGACAGAAAGAAATAAGATTCAAGACTTGCTTGACAGTATCAAGAATAACCTCACCCATAGAACCAGACCAGTCAAGAACAAACACAAGACCATGGTTTTTACCGTCAGGAAGGACAGTAACTTTCCTAAAGAGATCTTCATTGTACTTATAAGTGTGAAGTTTGGTGCAGTCAAGAACCCCAGTGCGAGAAGTAGTTGCCCGCGCATAAGCAGCAGCAGACTTCTTACACTCAAACTCTTTCACCATGTAGTTGACTTCTTTAGCAGAAGACTTACAAAACTGGCGATAGGATAAATCAGAATTCTCGAAGGATTCTTGAGGAAAGACACTGAAGTGGTCATTGATATCAGCAAGAACTTTGTCATGTGAATGAATCACCTTATCGAGATCAAGATTGGGAATCTCGATATACTTATTATCATTACCACCAAATCCAATCAGATCTTTGAGTTGCTCATCCAACTCACTCTGAGTTTTTACCTCTGGTTCGGGCGATTCAGCATCAGCAGAATCTGAAAGAGACTGAACACTGCCACCAGCAGTGTTGTCAGAAGTCTCAACTTGCTCCTGAGATTGATCAGAATCCTCTTCCGAATCGATTTGGATTGATTCGGATTGGGGTTGACCGTCAGTTGATGCCTGTGGAGAACCCTGATTGGTAGGTTGCTGTTGATCTTCCTGTTGCTTCTTGTGCTGATCCTTACAGTAGCGGTACAGTTTTTTAGCCGCATCGATAGCATCCTCAAAAGTTTCTGCGTCTTCAATAATCTTGATGATATCACTCTCTTCTTGGTTGAAGAAAGGGACTGTAACAAAGTTACCAATCTTGAAATAAAGATTGGCACGGTCGGCAAGGTTCATCTCACCAACATCTTCATCTCCAATAGAGAAGAAGTCCTGATCAGCAAGGTGATTGTAACCCTTATAGAAAGTTTTACGAAGACCACCAAACTTACGCTTCATCAGTTTCTCAACACGAACGTCCTCAGTGACATTCAGAAACTGCATAGGTACATTACATTTTTTCTTCCAGTCTTCGTTAGGGGTATACAATGCATGACCAACCTCATGGGCAACCAGCAGGTCAAACACTTGGTTGGAAGCACGTTTCCAGTTAGGCAGAGTCAACACACGCTTCTGTACGTCAAACTGAGCAGTCTCAACGTTACGGTGCTCAACGATTAGGTTCTCAGTAGCGAGCAGTTTAGCGAGTTGACCCTTGACTTCTAGATTGACGGACATCGGACCTCTCTGTGTATGCACATATTATAATACCCCTAGGGAGATTCCCCAGGGGTGAGTGGACACTTAGTTGACTGTCACCTTCTTACTAAAGTTCTTGACCTTCTCAAACTGGATGGTGTCTGCGAACTTATCTTGTAGAACGTCACCCTTGTGTGAGATGACGAATGTATTTGCATCCCTGACAGCAAACCTAACGATCTTCAAGAAATCTTCTGTACCAGATGTATCGAGAGAACTGTCAAAGATCTCATCAAGGATAAGAAGATTGGTATTGACTGAGTTCTTGACTCTCGCAACTTCTCTCCAAGTAAACAGAAGTGCTAGGTCGATTCTCATCTTCTCACCTTCACTGAAAGAACTATATGAGAAGTCTTCATGAATAGGAGACTTGATAGTTTCATTGAATTCACCATCAAGAGAAAAGTTGATAGAGAAATCCATCTGAGTCAGATAATCTCTACAAGTTCTATTGATAAGAGGAAGATACTTTTTGATGATACGAGTCTTGACTCCACTGTCTTTCAAAAGATAGTTGACTGCTTCATGCTCATCCTTAGCTTTCTTAGTTTCAGAAAGCATATCATTCAAAAGTTTCTTCTGACCAAGGAACTCTTGCCTTTTCTCAATCTCTTTGTCAACATTATTGTTTCCAATACTAGAGATTTCTTTAGTGATGTAATCAACTTTGTCGTCGATGTTCACACAATCATTCTTCAACTTCCTAAAATCGTATTTCTTTTCCTGAATCTGTTCTGACAAAGATACGATGTTATCAATATTCATTTTCAATGATTGAAGTTCCACGTCAAGTTTTTCAAGTGCATTTGACATCTCATCAACACTGTCTTGATAAGTGGAGATCTTGTCCTGTTTGAATGCAGTATCAATGTGTTGACCACATGTTGGACAATCATCAGTCTGTTGGAAGAACTTCAGATCTCTAACATGAAGATTCTTCTTAGAAGTAATCTGGAAAGAAAGAGTCTTCAATTTATCCTGCTTCTCCTGAAGTTTTTCTGGAGAAGTATACATCTTCTCCAGAGTTTCAATCGTGGTAAAACATTCATCGATTTGACCTGAGAGAGTTTTCTTTCTATCTTTTAGTCTTCTAATCTCTTCCTGTTTCTCAGAAATCTTTTTGTCTGACTGTGATGTGAGTTCTTCAATAAACCTATCTTGAATATTGATTTTCTCATTCACCAACTCCGTGCGAGATTCCAAATCTCTAATGTCTTCATTGATCATTCTCAACTTCTCCTTCGCCAAGATATGCATGGTGGAGAAGATCTTGATGTCAAGAATATCTTCGATGACTTCACGTCTACCAGCAGCAGGCAGTTGCATGAATGGTACAAAGGTACTGCTACCTAAGATAACAATCTGAGTAAATGACTTGAAGTTCAACTTCAATACATTTTGTTCAAACCATTTCTGTTGATCTGCGGCAGAAGAATTCTGATCTAACTTAGTTCCATTCTTGTAGATCTCAAAGATGTTTGGTTTGATGCCACGGATAATCTTCCACTCGATAGAACCGATAGAAAATTCTACCTCAGCAACACATTCCTTTGCGTTGATTGAGTTGACAAGTTGTGGTTTATTGATCTTCCTGAATGGTTTACCAAACAGGGAGAATGTCAGAGCATCAAGAATGGTAGATTTTCCTGCACCATTTGTACCCACAATCAACGTTGCCTGAGAACTATCTAGAGCAATCTCAGTGAAGGTATTGCCAGTAGAAAGAAAGTTCTTCCAGCGAATCGTTCTAAAAAATATCATTGGGTTCAGGAATTACAAAGTCATCAGGAGTAATAATGGAATACTTGTATCCCATGAGTTCGCATGTCTTGACGATACTATCGTCATCCACTTCTACGATTTCTAAAGCAGGGTGATCGTCTGCTTCCAGAAGACCAGCATAGCGCACTGCATCGTCTTTGTCAATAAAAAGTTGCAAAGATCTACTTCCATCTTTAGTGCTTGAGGCATATGCTTGCTGGCCTGATCCTTGGAGAGTGAGCATGTACATTATACTTCTGACGCTTCTACGTAAAGATTTTTTAGAATACAGGTCAAAGAAGACTTATTCAAATCCGTCTCAAGTTCATTTACATATTTTTCAAGAGTAGTCAAAGTATCTTCTACTTCAATTTCCTCTTCACTCTCTGCACTCAAATCAAAATTCTCAATGACTTTTACATCATGAGCACCAGAGTAGTAAACGTTTTCCAAAAACTTATCAAAGGTTTTGTAGTCAGTTTTCTTTTCTACAATTACTTTGATAAACTTTTCACTGTAATCTTCGTAATCATGTTCTGAATAATCATTGACTTCATCATTATAGGTGATTTTGTCGAAGATTGTATATGGATTTCTAACATACCTGAGACTCAGATCATCGGTATCGAAGATGTGGAATCCTCTCCTATCACCATAATCATTCCAATAGATTTGATATGGGTTTCCAAGATATGTTACATTACCTTTAGTGCTCTTGGTGTGATAGTGACCAGAGAATACCTTCTCAAATTTTTTATATTTATCTACGCTATCACCACGTTGATGATTGTATCCAGGGTGTGCCTCAAACCCAGCAAGTTCTAAGTGACCCATGGCAACTCTTGCCTTTGTGCTCTTGATAAGTTTGTCAGTTTCTACGACATTTTCTTCATTGATCCATGGGATGAACAAGATAGGCAATCCACCAACCATCACTTCAGTAGCTTGCGAATAACATTCTACATTATGATAATCTTCAAGAAGAAGTTCCACTGTGTTGATCTTATTAGTATTCTTATAGTAAGCAGTATGATTTCCAATTACTGTATGAACCTTGACATTGTGTTGTCTGAGAACATCATAGTAATTTTTCTTTGCCCACTCCAAAGACCAGAAGTCAATACTCTTTCTATTATCAAAGGTATCTCCCAAATCAATTACGTTGAAGATACCTTCTTCCTCAAGAGTAGGGAAGAATACGTCTTTGTAAAACTTACCAATAAAATTGTGGAAGATCTGACTTCCTTTTCTCATACCAAAATGTTGGTCAGTGATGATAGCTACTTTCATTTGGTTTCGTGGTTGTACTCAATTACAATCTTTTCATGCTTTGTAGTTCTGTCAGAAACATAGTAATGTTTTGCTTCACCACCCAACAAATCCTCAATCTTTTTTACAAGATTCTCAACAATATTTTCATTAGCATACTTTTGCCAATCTCCTTTGATCATGGGTTCGTTCTCAGTCACAGTTTACCTCCAACAACACCACTGTTTACAACGCGAGTATTTTCATCAAGTGATCCATCTTGCAAGCATTTGAGATGCCAACGAGTGACATCTAGAACTGTTTGATACTCCAAACCAGTGATAAAGTGCTGACCCAGAGGTTCTTTTAGGATGCTAGTATGCATACCAAAGCGAGTTTTTTTGATGTAAAAAGCATCATCAATCCATTCGGCATCTTCTGGAATATCTTTCTCTACTGTACCACCAAAAGAATCAGACAGTTTTGCTTTTCTTTTTGTTTCTGTTTGTTCGGTCATCTGTTCATCCTCACTTCAACATTTTCTTTGATTGTATTCATATCTGAGATATCATATCCTACATCGTTTGAATCTGCAGTGAACACCTGATCAAAACCAGACCTCTCAATAATTTTGTTTTTGATCTCCAACTGCTTCTTTTCTCTTTGGATTCGTCTAAGAAATGCGTAGTATATAATCTGAGTGAAGTAAGCAAACGGATTATTAGATTTATTTGGGTCGAAATTATCTACATACTGGACACAGTTCTCCACCCCATCACAGATCATATCGTCCTTGAACATGTAGTTGACAAAGTTAGGTCGATATGATAAATGATTAGCGATCTTCAAAAAACATTCGCCAATATAATTAGTAATTCTTGGTTTAGGTAGGTCGTTCTCTTTAGCATACGCCACCTTCGACCGATAAACAATCAGTGCTTCTAAGAATTGTTTGTTGTTTACATAATGTTCTGGTTTTGCAGCCATGGAGAGGTATCCGTTTTCATGTGTACATCATAACACAGAAACCCAGGCTTGACAACACCCTAGAATCAGTGTACAATAACCTTGTGGAGGTTCAAAAGCAATATAGCTTTATTACTTAGAGTCTTTATTGAATAACTTCTCTAAAGAATCTCTAGCATCATCTATCGTAGAAATATATCCAACGTTCTTTTCAGGGTTGACTTTATTTGTAGAGATAATTGATCTCTGAGATGCATATGCTTTTTCAAAACATTCTTCATAGAACTCTACTGCGCCTTCACTGAGTTCAGTAATAGTAAGAATGTTATGTCTTTCGATAACAAAACAATCTTCACCAGAGAATTTCATCCACATATTAGGAATAACAATGTTTGCAAATACTCCTGGTTGTGGGTTGATAGTATCTTCTTTGATAGTAATCGCATTAGATACCAAGAGAACATCATCTTCAGGAATCCACATTACCTGAGCAAGAAGTTCTTCTCCTGATACTAATTTGATTGCTGCGTGAAAATCGTCTCCCATGTGTTATCTGAAATCGATGTTTATAATTTGATAATCAAAATTTTCTTCATTATATATTTTTATTCTCTCAACGAGATGATTCAATGTATAGTTCTTTCTACCATTGTTATTGGTAACATCATCAGACACATCATACAAAGTTGCAAGATTTTTTGCCTGACCTTTTCTAAGAACTCTACCAATCGATTGAAGATTTCTAATCCTAGATTTAGATGGACTAGAAAAGATTACATTGTGAAGGTTTTTGATATTGATTCCAGTGGAGAAAGTACCGTAAGATGCTACAATGATTGCATTGTTTTCAGACTCTGTGATTTTTCTCACATCCTCTCTCTCGTCAGTATTCACTCCACCATGTATAAAAAATACTTTTCTGTCCTGAGTCTTACTACTATTTAGGAGATCATAGATAACCTGACCATGGGTAGAAACCCTACTATAAAGAATCAAAGTATTACCTTTCAGATCTAATGCCAAGTTACTAATGAATTTATTTCTACGATCATTGTTGATAAGAAACTGAATTTCATCCTCGTAAGTTTCAAACTTCTGATACTCATGCTTCAAGATCAATACTTTGATCTCAAACTTAGAAAGATATCCCTGATCAATAAGTTCTTCTGTGTTGACAATTTTATCTGCTGGTCCAAACAAACCTTCCAGTACCCATTTATGAGTTTGAGTTCCATCCAGAGTTCCAGTAAAACCAATCCTATACTTTGCATTATGACATTTAGTCATGATACCAGTCAGTGACTTTGCTTTGAACTGGTGTGCTTCATCACCAATCACTGTAGTAAACTCATCAAAATATTTCTTTGGCATCTTGTAAATAGATTGCCAAGTTGTAATAGTTACATCCTTGTCAGATAATTTTTCATATCCTGCATAAATTTTATGACAGTGCGATTCAGCGTCCCAACCATAGTCAATAAAATCTTTATACATCTGCTCTACAAGAGATGTAGTGGGAACAATGATAAGAATCCTTTCTCCTTTAGCAACGTGATATCTAACTACAGAGTAAATCATCATTGACTTACCTGATGCTGTTGGTGAGATAATTAGTTTACGATTATTTTTGAGTGCTTGATATACTGCTTTGACCTGATAGTCTCTAGGTTTGAATGAAGTAATAGATGTCATGAAGGACTTGACTCCTTCCATAGTCACCATAGGATTTGATTCCAACACATCACCATAGTATTTGTTGGGTTCAAATTTCATCTTATACTCATGCTCTCCACACCATGTAATCAATCTATCGAGAAGACCACAATAGATCTCCCCTGTGTGTGGTGAAAACAAACGTATCTTGCCATCCCAGTGTTTACTTCTATAAGATGGCATGAACGCTGCTTCAGGAACATCAAATGTAAATTGATCTGATAGTTCGTATTTGATATGTGGTTCGCATTCTATTTTCAGATATACTTCATTTTTCTTCGAGATCACTAAGTCGCTCATATCATCCGTATCCTAATGTTAGTTTTTGAAACTCAATTGCGTTCCTGATTTGCCATTGCCTGTCACTGATTTGTTTCAGGATAGATTCTAAGAACAGCACAAGTTGTTCGTAATAGTCAATCTTTAGTTGTAGTTTTTGTATCTTTGGATCACTATCCAGATATCTATCGATGTCTTGTTTTAGAACTTTGAAGTCAAAAGGTTCTGACTCATATACTTCTGGATCTGCTTTTCCTGTATAATATTCCCATCTATGTCTCCTAAGAACTTTCAGATCAGACTCTGATTTTCTTTTTAGTAAACAGATCTCATTATAAATTTTGAAATATTTTGAATGTAGTGAAGGGATTTTTTTAGATTCATCACTAAGTTCATCACCCAACTGAGAGTCTTTCTCCCACTTGGTTTGTAAAGATTCAAGATCAATCATGCAAAGTCAAAGTAAGTGTATTTGAATGCCACTGAGGCATTTAGATATTCTACATCAGATTGTTGAGAATCAAATCTCAATGTAGAAAGTGATACTGGGAAACAGTCTTTGAAGTTTACTGTTTTTACTCTGTTATAACTGCTGTTGAGAACAATCAAAGTAATATCAGATCTTTCATATTTTTCTCTACTTGCATATTTTATTCTGTTGGAAACAATATCGTTTGTGTCATACTTTTGATCAAGACCTCTCTGATCAAAGTCATATTCGCCACCATACTTAGGAAATCCTAGACCTCTCATCCAGTCATGAATTTCTAAGTAGTTTCCCATGTCCTCATCTACCAAGAAATTTACTTCAAGATCTTGATAGTAAAGTTCATCACCAGGAACTGGTAAGTTCCTAAGTCTAGTTGCTTGCTCTGCAGCAATCATTGAGATTGCTGGAATGTTTGCTGTCTGACAGAAAAACTGTACCTTTGGTGCTTCTTCGATAACAAGATCAAAACCACCTGGCGATAAAAAATTTCTGTTTGTAATTGGTGTGGTTACGTTGGACATTCTCACCTCCTGTTATATAATATTTAGTCCCTCTGTCTCCAGTCGTCTGGTTTGTCTTGCTTGAACCAATCTACAATTTCATCCGCTCCAGAGAACCCCGACTTGTAATTAGATGGATCGGGGTCCCCAAGACCCATCTTATTCATAAAATCATCCATACTTCCCTCCTCAATGTCTTGAGCAGCCTGGCGACGTGCTTTGTTCAACCAATCTCTAGCAGTTGTATATTGCTTGGCAATTTTTTCTGCCCAGATCATGTCTTCAAGTTTGACTTCTTCCTTGTTCGCAATCTTCTTACAAATAAACTCTAATCTTAGTCTATATTGAGTTGACAGCATATTATTCTTCCGAGAGATAGTGCTCTAATTGATTGATCCGATTGAATTCTTGATACGCTGCTTCTGAGCGAGCGTGAAGAATATCTTTGATATCATCTATGATAAACGTTGGGTCAACGTAATCATCCAAATACTTATCGATTGCTTCTTTCAAATATCTTTTCCTATGCCACTCTTGCGAATATGGTTTGTAGTCCATAACAAAAAATCATAAAGTTCTGAAATTATTTAGACATAAAAAAAGAGGGTCCTTTCGGACCCTCGGAGACTTCCTTCACACGGAACCTGTATTATAGCACAGGATCACATGAGGTTGCGTACAAGGACTCTTCTGTAGTAACGGTTTGCGTTTGCAGCGCCGATACCAGCAGTTGGCTGAGTGCCGTCATTGACAGCGCCAGTGCTGAATGGGTTTGCTTGCATACCGTAGCGAGTCTTGAAGCCAATCTTGGGCTGGAAGGTGTCTTCGCCAACTGCACGTACCATCTGCAGAGGTACATATGGGCAATAGAACAGACCAGCGTCATAAGGATTGGAGCCCTTATAACCAACGACGAAGTACTGATCGTTGGAAACGTTGGAGGAATATGGGTCGATGTAGACCTTGAACTTACCGTTGATGGTGCCAGCGAAGGTGCTGCCAGTGTCATCAACATTCAGGTTAGCGTTGAGTGCTGGGGTGTAGTCCAGAACGCCTGCCATGGTCAGAGCAGATGCAACGTCAGCAGAGCAGACGATGATGTTGCCCTTTCCTCTACGAGTCTCTTGGGCGATAGCGTTTGCTTCGCGCTCGACTTGGAACAGCAGACCCTTGAACTTCTCAACAGACCAACGACCGTTTGAATCCAGGTCCAGATCAAAGATGCCAGTAGAGGCAACGTTGTTCTGAGCACCAGTTCTAGCGGTGATGTATACTGAGCGGATAACCTCACGGTTGATTTCTGCCAGGATTTCAGTTGACAGAATGTTTGCCAACTCAGCCTCTGCATCCAGACCATGGATAGCACGGAGGTCCTGAGCCAGTTCCAGTGAGTACTCAGCTTTCAGAGCGCGTGAACGAGCGGTAACAGCAACCTTCTCGATCGAGAATGCCATCTCGCGGAAGTTGGTGCCAGAACCATCGCCCAGTGCTTCAGACTCGGAGGTGGTCATGCCCAGAGCATCATCGGTCAGCTCATAGGTGCCTGTGTCATTCAGGAGACCTGGGTTTGAACCTTCTGCATCATTGTTTGCTGAAGATGTTGCAGTAGGATCGTAACCTGAAGTACCACCACCAGAGAAACCAGCGTTAGGCTCATTGAACAGTGCCTCTGCGCCAGATGGGGTGTTGTAGCGTGAGCGCATTGCGAAGATCAGACCCGTAGGACCTGACATTGGCTGAACGCTAGCAATATCATAAGCGATCAGGTTAGGCATTGAGCGGCGGATCAGTGAGATCAGCACGGGGTCAAATGTTCTAACTGCGCCTGTAGGATCGGTTACGTTAGTAGGTGCCTCGGTGAGCATTTGTGACTCACGGAGGAATTTCTCTTGGTTCTCCAGAAGAACTGCTGTTACATTTCTTCTGTATGAATCTTTGATTTCGGGAAGTTCTTCATGCTTGAGGAGTGGAGCCCACTTCTCTTGAAGGTGTTCTGATTTGAACATTGATCTTTACTCCTTAAAAGTTTGTTGCGATTTGTGAGTGAACTTGTTATTATTTAGTAAAAATGATTACTTGAAGCGGGAAACTGCGCGAAGATATGCGTCCATGCTTGAAGAAACTTGCTCAACTTCTTCTGCTAATACTTCCTGCTCATCAGATTGTGCGATTGGAGATTCTGATTTGAAATATGATTCTTTCAGAGTCTCAATCTTTCCACGGTAGGTTTCTTCACTCTCAAACCCAACGCCCTCTACGATTGAAGAGAACTTATCCTTCTGGGTTTCAGTAAGACCGCGAGCAACATCATTGATGATTGACTCTTTTACAAATGTACCGATCTCCTGATTCAGATGAATATTTCTTTCAATCTGTTCGTTGAGCTTTTGCTCCATTTCATCAAGTTTTTCTACCATAGTATCGAATGCATCATATTTATCTTCAGGTACAGTTACATAATGTTCTTCAAAAAGTCCCTTGAGACCTTCCATGAAGGACTCAGAGATCTCTGACTTGATGCCAGATTCGATAGCCAGAGTATTTTCCTCTGCCCATTCTTCAGCAGCATACTGCAGAGTAGCTTCAACTTTCTCTTGCAGTTCTGCCTTTGCTTCAGCAAGCTCTTCTTCAAACTTAGCAGCGTAATGCTCTTCCAGTTCTTCCTGGATAGCATTTACTTTGCTAACGAGAGCTGCTTCAAAAATTGTTTTTGCCTTTTCTTTGAAGTCCTCGGAGAGGTCTTCAGTTCCTACAAGAGCATCAACGTCGTCTGAGAAGTCAACGTTCTCATATGACATTCCTTTCTTGTTAGCGGATGGCATTGCTTCTGCTTTACCCCCTTTAGCGTTTACAGCAGTCTTAGACTGTGAACCGCCTGCGCTCTTCAGTTTTGAAGAGTCATCTGTAGACTTGTAGTTTTGTGGTGTTGGACCACCAAGATCTTGGATACCACCGAGTTGGGTGCCAGGGTCAGCCATTTTTTGCATGGCGTCAGCAGGTTTTGCAGATGCATTAACCTTGTCCTTTACCTGTTTAGGTGCTTCCATTTCTTGTAATTGATTGTCAATGACCTGTTCAGACATTTTTGATACTCCTTGTTTAGGCAAAAATATGGTAATTTCTATATTTATTTATAAAATTAAAGACCTCTGATAAACCTTTCAAACGCTTTCACTTTGCGTTCTTGGAGGTTGATCAGAGTTGCATGATCGATTTCATGCTTCAGTTCCGCGATTTCTCTTTCTCTGAGAAGACCACCTTCCCAGACCCATTCTTTTCCTTCCATGATACCTTCAACGAAAGCATCAGGAGCGGAAGGATCGGAAACGATATCCGCTGCGGTAGCAAGCATAAAGTCTTCACCAACTACATTGTATCCATTTTCACGCTTGAGCGTACCCATGCCTCTTGAAGAGACTCCTAACTTTACACCTTCATCGAGCAAGTTCTTTGCGATATTGCCCATTGGGGTGTCCAGAAGTTTTGCCTTACCAATGAAGTTTTTACCTTCAGAAGTAAGACTAGTAATTCTGTGAGAAACACGATCGAGATTTACGGTAGGACCATCGGGGTGACCGAGTTCTCCTAACGCACGATTGGTATTGATATACTTCTCGTTATAATTTTTTACTTCTCTATCAAGAACTTGATAGGGATACATTCTCCCATTTCTGTTCGTGATATCGGACTGCAGAAAAACACCTTGAATGTAATGGGATTTTTTACCATTACTTTCTTCAGTGATAACTTCTACCTCCTCAGTCAGTTCCGTGATCAGTTTCATCTTGTTCCTCTTCGGGTTCTTGGGTATTGTCTAATGACGCCTCAACATCAGTATCTACTTCTGCTTCCGCTTCAGTATCTACTTCTGTTTCTTCAGGTTCTGCTGGTTCTGCTCCAATAGCATCACCAAACATTTGCTGAGAGATTGCTTGTCTTTTGGCATCGATGATTTCGAGTGCTTTATCAGAAAGCATATCTTTCATGCGCTCAACCGCTGATGCATTGTTCTGTGAAATAATTGCATCAATTACTGTAGTTTCCATATCAATCTAAGTGAAATCCAATAGTATTATTTATATAAGTCCCTGCCCTTCTGGTGGTTCAGTTGCGGAACCATCTGACTCTGGATCCATAGGAACGTCACCTAACGCTCCACCTTCTCCGCCTTGCTGCATTGCCATCATCTCCTCCTCAGAAGGTGGGATGATTCCTGCCTCTTTCTCCTTCTCAATTTGGTCGTCCATCTCATCCATTTCCGCATCAGTTTGATGAAGAATCTTAGAGCGGACATACTCGACAGAGAAGTATTTGCCAACGTATGGATCTGCAGCAGATGCCAAGTTGATTCTCTCTTGCAGGAGCTCGGATTCTTTGAGTTCTGAGAAGTGGTTGTCGTAAATAAAGTCGAACTGAATGTACTCCTTCATATCTTCCCACTCCTCAACGCTAGTGATTCCTTTCAGAATCAGTTGCGTCTTCAGCATGTCAATAAAGATTTCGCTAAACTTCTTGCGGAGTCTACCGACAAACTTTGTGAACTTGATTTCATCCCTCAGAATTTCTGAGGAACGACCAAGGTTGAATCCACCCTCTGCTTCCATTCTTGAAATGGGAACATTGAGGGCACGATATAATTTCTTTTTGAAGTATTCAACGTCAGTCAGTTCGCCAAGGTTTTGTCCACCAGGCAGTGTAGAAATTTCTGTTCCGCGACCACCTTCTCTACGTGGCAACCAGAAGTCTTCAAGCATCGACATATGTTTCTTGTCGTCCTTGATTTCACCCGTGCTTGCATCATAAACAAGTTTGTTACGGTAACGTCCCATTACCTCTCTGAGGTATTGTTCTGCTTTTACCTTTGGAAGATTACCAACATCAATATAGAAAATGCGACGTTCTGGTGCGCGTGACAAACGATAGATGACCAGAGAGTCTTCAATCATACGAAGTTGATTGAGTGCTTTGATTGCTTTATGGAGGTATGAAAGAACCATACCCTTGTTTGCATCAAGAAGACCAGACTGCACAAAGGTGATTGCATCTTTTGCAATTTTGATACCACCACCAGTTGGTGCAGTAGCAGACTTCATTGGGTTCTGCTTTAGACCCTTTGGATTATAGATGTAATACTCAAGTACATTTCCATAATCATACTTAGCGGAAAGATCATTGTTCTTTTGATCATTTCCTTTTTGTATTTCTTTTACTAATCTAATTTTCTGAGGATCGACATATCTGATCTCCGTAATTCCTTTGGAAGGATCTTCAAAGTCGATCATTTTATGATAATATAGTCTTCCATCAACGTACCAACGGCGGAAGATTTCATGTGCTTTCTTATCAAAGTTGAGGAGTTTTTTGATGTACTCAAACTCTTCTCTGATGAGTTTCTTTACTTTACTACTTGCGTCCAGATTTGAAAGTTCAATCTGTACTGGACTATCATACAGATCGCTTACAATTGCTTCATTGATAATATCTTCGATAGCACCATCCACCTCAGGGTGAAGTGCCATCTCACGATAACGTCTCAAAAGTTCCTGTTCGTTTTTCCCACCACCTTCTAAATCGACAAAGTACCCATAGTGCCCTCCAGCAGCTATGGATACTACGCCGTCATCTTCATTTGGCGGCACAGGAGAGATGGATTTTTTACTTCCTTTCTCCTGCTCCGCTCTTTTGATTGAATATCCAAACAATTCAGGCATTTCAAAAAATATGTGAGTCGAATACTATACCTATTTAGTCAGGTATCAGAAGTTCGCTCCACCGATGGTTTCACCACCTTCAGAACCTGCCTGTGCTTGCCACCACTGAACTTGGAATTCAACGGTAAACTCTTCGACAGTATCATTGTTGTCGAATGCCAGGTCAATCTGTGAAACATTGGTTGGGAAGATGCCGAAGAACTTATAAGTTCTCAGCAGATTTTCTGCCCTATCAAGTTGACCAACATATGCATCAACCTGATATGTTGATGGATCCTGGACACCAATATTGGTGTAGTTGTTGTTGATCTGGTTTGTCCAAGCTTCCATTGCTGAACGGATCTTGAAGTCAGTATCGTTGACGACAGTAACAGTCCATGTATCAAATGTTCTGTCACCAGCGACTTTCAACTGACGACCGCGATAAGGAACTTCTACAACACCAAGGTTGGAAGCAGGCAGCGCCGCTGCCTTGCAAAGGAATCTTGCATCACCCTGAACACCAGAGGCGTCATCAAAGGTGAGACCTGAAGGAAGTGAAAGTACCACTTCGAATAAGTTAGGGCGAGCGCCACCACCAGACAACCTCTGTTTGAAGGCGCTGATGTTGACGTTAGCCGCTCCAGTTGTAAATTCTGCCATTGTTTTACTCCGTTATTTTTTTATCGATAAATGGATCGGATCAACCTCTGTTTGCAGCAACGACTTCACTGAAGCTGACACCAGTGCGAGTAGCAACGAATGTCAGGGTGATGAAGTTAATCGAACGAGCAGGCTTGAGGTAGATGTCTGCTCTAAACTCGTTTGCGTCGATAACAGCTGGAGTGTTGTTAGTCTCGTCGCAAACTACCAGATAATCAGTAAGACCTCTTCTTGATTGAACATCACGGAGGAAAGGTTCAACAATTTGAGTAAACAGAGTTCTGGTTACAACATCGTTGAATTCAAACAGTTGAGCTCTTGCTGCTCTGGAGATTGCCTTCTCAAGAACAAGGAACAGTTTACGAACGTTGATTCTATCGAATGCGCTTCTAACGGAAAGACCAGTCTTGTCTCCGAAGAGTACGGTGCCTTCGCCAGGGAAAGCAGCGACTGGGTTGATTCTGTTGGTATAAAGAGTATCTCTATGACCCTTTCTTGGATTGAATGCAAGCTTGACAGCGTTGCGGATATTACCTCTGTTCAGACCAGCAGGTGAGTACCAAGGATCAGCGACTGTTGCAGTGTTGACCAGCAGACCAGCAATATCAGCGTTCAGAGGAACGTAACGATACTTGTCATTGAAACGGTCATACATGTACTTGTAACCGCTGTCGAATACAACATAGGAGCTGCTTCCGAGTTGGTTGAAGAAATCAACAACGTTGGTAACTTGAGTAGCTGCTGAAGGAACTCCTACGACAGCACCTCTGAATGGTGAAATGAATCCCATGCAATCTTTTCTTGCTTCGCAGATAGAAATGATCTTTTTAGCATGAGTGATTGCATCGAGTCTGGTGCCGCCACCAGGACCTTGGATGATGAAGTCAATGTCAATTGCTTCTGTATCTTCCAGTTGCTCATATGCAGTCAGCAGTTCACCAACTGTAGGTGACTGATCGTCAGCACCGTTTGCAAATGTCAGAGACTCTGTACCAATCAGATCATATCTGAGAACTGCTCCAGCAGTACCGAAGTCAGAAGAACCAATTTGACCATTGGTGTCTGTACCTGTACCAGGAGTTGCAATCAGACCAGAGATGTCTGTAATGGTGTAAGTTGTGCTCTTAGGATATACATATCCAGAGTTTGCTTGAACTACATCGAGGAAGTAGTTTGTACCACCTTGTGGAGTCTTAGCACCAGAGATCTTAGAAACGTTCAGGAAAGTTTCAAGAATTGTTCCTGAAGTACCAGTGATCTTACCGTCTACGTCATAGACAGCGATGTGCATTTCGTCATACTTGACATGCTTGTCAAGACCATATGATGAAGTACCAGGCTTACCTGCAACTGAACCCCATGTTTTGCCTGAGTAAATTTCTTGGAGATCGTACCAATCAGCGATTCCAGCAACTGTTGCTACTGCAGGAGTACCAGCAGTATCGAGGAACGTGTCACTAACACCTACCTTGTAAGCAGGGAAGTTATCAGAGATAACGTCCAGTTCCTTAGTTGCAGTGTTCCAGTTGTAAACATACAGAGTGAATACTTGTACTGCTGTTGCTGAACCAACAGCTGCACCACCTGAAGTCTCTGACAGAGAATCTCCAACAGCGATTGATTCCCCTGCTTCCAGTCTTGCTCTTACAGTTTTTGTTTGTGCAGAAACTGAAGTGATGGTAGCAACTTTAGTTGCACCTACATACAGTTCGTCTGCTGCTGCCAGACCAGTTACGTCTGACATTACAACTTCAACCAGTGATGCCAGAGCATCGCCTTTTTCGAAGGTGTAAGTGTCTGCGTCCAGTGTCAGTCTTTGGTCTGCACCGTAGTCAATAACCGAAACACCCAGGCTGTTACCCAGTGTACCTGCAGTTCTTGCAACAAACTTATATGAACCTGCTCCCTGTGATACTGTATCTTCCCAGTGCTCGAATGACTTGACCAGTTCACCTGATTGTGAATCAGTAACTGCGTTCAGTTGTGATGCATCAAGAATTCTGACAACGTAGCATACGCCACCATACTCCAGAAAGTTTGAAACTGAATACCAGTACTCGAAGTTATTGTCGTTTGGAGTACCGAAGATCTCGATAAATTCTGCCTCTGTGGTTACCAGAGTTGGGATGTCGATAGGACCCTTTTCAAAAACTCCGCAGATCGCACCGAAGTTCAAGAATGAAGGATCAATTCCACCTCTTGTAAAATCCCTCTCCTGGACGGCTACCCCTGGAGATGCTAACTTAGCTAATACCATTTTTTGTCTCCTCTGATAAGAGTGTCATGTGTAGATGATCTAAAAATATTTATAATTTTCAACACTTCACTGGTAGTCCCACATGTAACTCATATCACCATATTCATCTGTATGCCATCTGTCACCGTTAGCATCAACAAAACTAGTATCTTCCAATCCATCTGAGATAAATCCAAATGGTGCCATGTCTTGTTCTAACTGATTCTTCTGCTCATCATAGAGACGTTTCCTGACATCCTGGTCAGTCATCTCTTTGAAATAGTCCTGAGCAATCAACCAAGCATAGATAACCAAACACATAGCAAGGTCATCATTACATCCTTCTTCTGCCTCAAAGGACTGGTGTTTCTGAATGAATGTGGTCAACTCACTGATAATCTCATAGTCCTTGAAGAGTAACTTATCATCTTCAATAACCGTCTTGAGGTTTGAACACCCAACCTTCTTGACTGCTTTTGACATCTTGACACCCAACTGTGTCTTCTTACCTGAGAATCCTTGCCCAACAATCTGTCCTGCTCTACCACGCATGGAACACATAAGAACGTTCTCATACTCAAGATCAAAGTTTAGAATAGAAGCAACCTGATCTCCAATATCATTTACCTCACATAGGATATATGCATTGTTGTATGCCTTTGCCATGTCATGAATGACACTTGGAAAAAGCATTGGTTTGATCTCATTGTTCCTATATTTTGCAACAACCTGATGAGGGAACGTTGTAATATCAAATACTACAAATGCTGAGTAGTCAATACCGACTCCTCTAGCAACGTCCACAGTCATAATATAGTCATGATCTTTTTCGGGATTATTGTAAATATCCAATCCTTTGTTAGACTTGATTGGATCTTCATAAACCAAACTTCTAAGTTTCGATGGATTGATTAGTGTGTCAACAGATCCAAGGAACTCACACTCAAACTCAACTCGGAACTGCTGCTCAGAAGTGTTAGCAATAGTCTGTGCTTTCCATGCAGCATCTCTACCAGGAACTTCTGACCAGTGAACTTCAGTTGCTACATATTCATTCTTACCTCGTTCTGCATCATGCCAATAGCGATAGAAGTGGTTCATACCATGGGGGGTAGAAACCATGATAACCTTAGTAGATTTACCAGAGGAAATCGTAGGATATACAGACGCGAAGAACTGATCTGCAATGTGGTTTGGGATGAACGCAAATTCGTCCAAGAAAATAATGTTGAATGACATACCACGAACAGCAGATGCTGATGTAGATGCAGCAATGATCTTAGAACCATTCTCTAGTTCCATAGATCCTTTGTTGTAAACTACAATACCCTGCTGCATCCATTTAGGGAGGTTCTCATATGCAAGTTGAAGTCTCCCTAAGAGATCTCTCGCAGTAGATGCTTTGTTTGCAAGAATGCCAATGTTTACGTTATCGTTGAAAATTAGATAATGTAGCAAGTAAGACACACACGTTGTAGACTTACCAGTCTGTCGTGGCATCTTACAGATGTTGAATCTATTTTCGTGGAAGTTTCTTACTAGTTTCTCCTGAAATGGATACATCTTGAATGGGACAAGACCCTCGTCAAGAGAAACAATTTGAATATAGTTTCTAGCAAAGTAAACTGGATCGTCTTTACATTTGATAAATTCTGCAACATTCTCTTCAGTCCATTGAATAGCAACGTTTGCTTTCTTTAGATTAGGATTACCAAGATATACACCATCAGTCATTTTCTATTCCTTACAGACCAAGTTGATTCTAATGTTATAGTCAATAGCATAATAAATGCAAATACAAATAAAAAACTCATACTAAAGTTCCATGTTGTCTGCGAATTTCCCTAAGTTCTTCGAAATCTTTCTGCTTGGTGCCACCATCATATGCCCAAGCATAACCTTCTTCAATCATTTGTTCGTTGAGTGACACTGATGCGTCCCCAATGTATAACCAGCCAAGAAGACGCCCATATTTCCCAACGCCGCCAACAAGTTCAGTGCGGATAACAAGATCATCGTCACCAGCCACCGCGCCTTCCAGTTTTTCTTTGAGCCAGTTGGTTGCGTCATATCCTAGTTTCTTTTCCTCAAGGTCTTTGGTGCGTTTTTCTGGCGTGTCCACACCAGCAACTCTAACTCTCTCTTTTTTATAAAGGTCAAAACCGAGATCAATTGTGACATCAATCGTGTCTCCGTCAAGAACTCTGTTGATCTCCACTACTCGGAAGTTGTAGCAACTCTTCCTGTTTGGGGGTGTCATAGCTCCCATCGTTCAGTTCCTCAAATGCAAGTTTCATTATAGTATATATGTAATAACCAACCCCCGCCAAAAGAATGACGAGGGATATGATGATGCTCCAAGTTACATCATTGACATCATTGAGGGGGCGGAGGAGGAGGTTCATTCCAATAGTTTTTTAATCTATTGTATCTAGGATTATTTCTTACTTCTTCTGTCACCATTGTGCCGAATTCATCACAACATCGGCACCAGTCTCTTCTAGCATCTGGTGCCCCTAATGCTTTTTTTCTCTCAAGCGAAACCACTCCCTCCAAAGTTGAGCACATTCATCACTCTTCTTCTGCAGATGTTCCTCCCGATACATGGCGTGTGAATGGTTCCCAGTGCTGCCAATTATATTTATGAATTGCCCACATACCTAAAATAGGAACAAATACTAGAAGAAACCCCATGAGTCCAAGACACCAAGGGGTATTCATAACATGTCTAACAAATAATTGAACGTGTATCATTCGTTATCATCCTGATCATACGTTAGTCTACAATCCCACAAGTCCTCATCCCATTCGGGTTCATACATAGGGCATGGTTCTTCAAAGAGATGACCCATCCTAAGTTGATGAATACGTTCTCTAAGACCTTTGTAAAACTCTCTGCGTTCGTCTCTGTCCATTATGCTGGATAATCCCATTTAGTTATTCTTTCAGTCTTATGTGTAGGACCCCACCCACCAGTGTAGATATAAGGAGCAGTGCGAATTGGACAACTATCACCAGTACAAAGAAGGTCGTCTACAATCCTCCAGGATTCCATGACTTCTTCAGCATGAACAAAATGAGATTGATCTCCATTGATGGCATCATAGAGAAGTTTTTCATATCCATCTACTGCTCTATCCTGGGGATAGTCGTGGGTGAGTGTTGCCACTTCCAAGTCGTCATTGAGCCCAGGTGACTTAATATCCATACGGATATCGAGATGAGGATTAGGTTGTAAGCGCATGACAATACGGTCTTTGATTTCTCCTTCATATAACTTTAGTGGTGGTGCTTTGAGTTTGATAACTACCTCCACACATTGATAGGGGAGTTTCTTTCCTGTCATGACATTAAAAGGAACTCCTTCCCAACGCCAGTTATCGACGAATAGAGTCCCAGCAAAATAGGTAGGAGTACCACTGTTAGGATCAACGCCCTCTTCATCACGGTAGCCATGATATTGTCCAAGAATAATGTTCTCTGATAGTTTAGTTGCTGCAAGGACTTTTGTCTTCTCCCTTCTGACTTCTTTTGCTGACATTCGGGACGGTGGTTCCATGGCAATCAATGCAAGAACCTGAAGAATGTGGTTCTGTAGCATGTCACGCACAGCACCAGCAGTCTCATAGTATTGAGCACGACCTTCGCATCCAAATGTTTCGGTTGCAAAGATTTGTACTTCTTCTACATACTGGCGGTTCCAAAGTGGTTCCAAAAGAATGTTGCTGAAACGAGTAGCAAGTATGTTATTGACAGTATCTTTACCAAGATAATGGTCAATGCGATAGACTTGTTTCTCGCGTAGATGTCTAGCAACCACAG
>Ga0255772_10000414_pt1 | contig 41877 bp, 41 predicted proteins | sample 071ome_34_FD_179970 | JGI IMG/M metagenome (GOLD analysis project Ga0255772, IMG submission 179970) | Coastal salt marsh microbial communities from the Groves Creek Marsh, Skidaway Island, Georgia - 071411BT metaG (version 2) | ecosystem: Environmental > Aquatic > Marine > Intertidal zone >...
CTGCGATGCCTCCAGTAATTCCTAACAGGATGCGTTTATTTTGTAAGCGAGACAGAAGATTGTCCGAGTTCATAACGGCTGACCATGCTCCAGATACTTGTTAGATGCAGAATATATCACGCTTGAAGCGAAATTCAGACCTTGAGCTGATGTTCCTGATTTCCATCCATTGCTAAAAGTATGTGTTTGTATACAGCAGACTAGGAGGGAACATGTCTATATCCAGCTGGCCATTATCGGAAAGGCCCAGAGAGAAGTTATTGGAACGAGGGCCTAACGCATTGTCCGATGCAGAATTATTGGCCATCTTTCTTCGGACGGGAGTAAAAGGCAAAACCGCTCTGGATCTGGCAAGGGAATTATTAACGGAACATGGCGATCTAAGGTCATTGCTTCAAGCATCTCAATCCCGCTTTTGTCAGTCTCATGGTTTAGGTCAGGCCAAATACGTTCAACTGCAAGCAGTCATTGAAATGAGTAAGCGGGTTCTTCATATTGGTTTGAAGCGTGGTGATGCGCTCACCAGCCCTACTGCAACACGTCAATTGGTGTCCTATGAGTTAAGGGATGAGCCGAGGGAAGTCTTTGCTTGTCTGTTTCTCGATAATCAACATCGCGTCATCAGTTTTGAGCGCTTGTTTTGGGGCACGATAAACGCAGCCAGTGTTTATCCGCGTGAAGTTGTTCGCAGAGCATTGGAGATTTCTTCAGCGGCTGTAATCTTTGCTCACAACCATCCAAGTGGTATTGCGGAGCCCAGTCAGGCTGATAGACAGATTACCGATCATCTGGTGTCAGCCTTATCTTTAATCGACGTTCGAGTTCTGGATCACTTCGTGGTGGGCGATCAAGAGGTTGTAAGCTTTGCTGAACGAGGAATGATTTAAGTAAGTATCACTCATAGTATCAAATATCTGCCATTGGGCGTTTTTGTATACCATTTATGCAATAAAACTTGCTATTAAAAGAGCCCTCTGGTATAAATGCCCGCTCGATTTATGCCGGTGCCAGAAATATTATACAGGTTGTCTCGAATCTGATCGGTTAATATACAAAGGCATCACTTAGTTAACAGAATTTATAACGACGAATTTATTCGTTGGAGGCGGAACAATGTCAAAGGTTTGTCAAGTAACTGGGAAACGTCCAGTAACTGGTAACAACGTTTCACATGCAAAGAACAGAACCAAGCGCCGTTTCTTGCCAAACCTTCAAACACACCGTTTTTGGGTTGAAGGTGAGAAGCGCTTTGTTAAATTGCGTGTATCTACTAAAGGTATGCGTATCATCGACAAGAAGGGCATCGAAGCAGTAATCGCTGACCTTCGTTCTCGCGGCGAAAAAGTTTAAGGAGCCTGAACCATGCGTGATAAAATCAAGCTAGTTTCATCTGCAGGTACTGGTCACTTCTATACTACGGACAAGAACAAGCGTAACACTCCAGACAAGTTGGAGTTTAAAAAATACGATCCTGTTGTTCGTAAGCACGTGATCTACAAAGAAGCAAAAATCAAATAAGATTTCTGCTTCCAGCGAAAAACCCGGCCTAGTGTCGGGTTTTTTCGTTTTACGTTATTAGTTTTTGAGCAGGGAATAACAGGGTTAATTCAATCGCTGCCTTATGATTCTTTTGATGAAAAGGTCGGTAAGCTAAGATGCCATCGAATGGCGATCATACGAAGGGAACACGTAATTATGAACGTAAGTAGGATGAGCCACTCCTCTGACACCCAAGGGGAAAGAGCAAAATAACTGATACCACCGATAATAGCCGTTAACGCATACACTTCTTCTCGCAATATCAGCGGAATATCATTGGTCAGTACATCCCGTATCATTCCACCAACAGTCCCTGTCATTACCCCCATAATAATGCAGATAGTCGGGCTAACTCCCAAAGACTGCGCCACTTGAATACCTATCAGATTAAAGGTCGCCAGACCAATTGCATCCATATAGAGCAACCACTGACGTTTTCTCTGGATATGATTTGCGAATACCAGAGTTAAAGAGGCAATACTCAAAACCAGAAAGACATACGAGGGATCTTTAACCCAGAAAACAGGTGTATTCCCCAACACCAGATCACGGAAAGTACCTCCGCCCACTGACGTGACAAACGCCAAAACGATCACACCAAATAAGTCGATCCCTTTTCCACGCGCTGCCAATGCCCCGGAAATCGCAAGCACGGTGACGCCGAACAAATCCAGGCTATATAGAATAAACTCTGTCATAGGTCGCTGTCAGTTACGAGGGTTTCTAATAGCAGATGGCCATGTGCACTGACACAGGCGTTCCAGCCAGATTTAATCAGTGTAGTTGATACTTGCTCACTAATCAGAGCAGGACCTGTGATCACCTCTCCGGCCTTTAGGTCTTCTCTCTGATATCGAGGGACATGTTCAGATATTTGATACAAAGCAACCAAGTCTTCAGGTATTGTAGCTCGCCCTGAGGTTGACTCAATTTCAGGCATCTCAATGCTGTGCGTAAACGCAAATACTCGAACACGAACGGTAACCAGCTCTACATTAAGAGCCATATCGTGCCCAAAGCGGGACTTATGGGCTTGATGGAAGCACTTAATCAAACTCTGCTGAAGCGTTTCGTCACTTGGTTCCAATGGCATATTAATGGTGAATGACTGTCCCTGATAACGCAGATCAGCTGAAATTTGAGTCTCCATCTGTGATTGCTTCACACCTTCTGCCAATAGCTGGCTTTGGCCTTGTTCGGTGAGTTCATCAACAATGGCATTGATCTGCGCTAGATCTAATTGGCTGGTATCCTGGTTGATGGTTTTAGACAATTGGCGCTCATGAGGGGCAACCAACATACCGTAGGCAGAAAGCACCCCGCCTAACCTGGGCACAAGAGCAGTTTTGATAGTTAACGCTTCTGCAATATCACAGACATGCAATCCACCTGCACCACCAAAACAGGTTAAACGGAACTCTCTTGGGTCTTCTCCTCGCTTCACCGAGATATTTCGCAATGCCCGCGTCATATGCTCATTGGCTAAGGTAATAATGCCCAGCGCCGCGTCTTCAATGGATAACCCCAAAGGCTTAGCAATGGTATTGACTGCCTGTCGAGCTTTCTCAAGATCAAGAGGCATCTGCTTACCTAAAAACGCTTCAGGGCGCAGACGACCCAATACGGTATTCGCGTCTGTTACCGTTGGTTTGTTCCCCCCTCGACCATAACAAGCCGGCCCAGGAAAAGCGCCTGCCGACTCAGGCCCTACTTGCAGTAAACCACCTTGGTCAATGTACGCGATGGAACCGCCACCCGCACCAATGGTGTGCATATCAACCATAGGTACGGCGACAGGGTAATCACCGATCTTCCCATCGTTGCTCAATCGAATTTCACCATCGATAAGCGCTACATCGGTAGAGGTCCCCCCCATATCAAAGGTCAATAAGCGCTGTTCATTTAATGTATTCGTCAACGACCGTACTGCGGCTAAACCACCCGCAGGCCCTGACAGCAAAAGGTTTACTGCTCGATTAGCTGCTTGCTTGGCATCGATGGTGCCTCCAGAGGATTGCATAATCGATAATGGTGTAGGCGTCACCTGATCATGAAGTTGAGTAAGATAATTTGAAATTAGCGGCCCCAACCAGGCATTTAACCAGGTAGCCATGCCTCGTTCATACTCACGATACTCAGGTAAGACGTAGGAAGAGCGGGTTGTGTAATACTTCTCTGAAATGGCCTGTTCGATGGTTTTCTCAAATCGATCATCAATAAAAGAAAACAGCAGATTGATGGCTACGGCGTCTGGCTTTAACACTTCAAGTTGTTTGAGAAGCGCATCTACATCAGCCTGTGTTAGCGGTTCAAACACTTGCCCATCAGAATCAAGACGGCCTCCGGTCTCAAGACATAGATCAGATTCGACAGGCGGTTTTTGAGGTGTCGGGGTCAGATTATAGAGTTCTTTACGGGACTGTCGGCCTATGGTCAGAGTATCCTTAAATCCTCTATTAGTGATGTAGGCAGTTCGAACACCTTTACCTTCAAGGGCTGCATTGGTTGCCACTGTACTGCCATGAACCAACACTAATTCACCCTTCTTAATTAAAGGTGTCAGCCCCAATTCTTCAATGCCTTGCAGAATGGCTCTGTCTGGAGAATCGGGTGTTGAAAGTACTTTATGGACTTTAATGGATTGCCCATCAAACAAAACAAAGTCGGTGAATGTACCGCCCGTATCGACCCCTAGAAACATCCGATTTCCTTATGCAACGTAAGAAATGAAGTTGCAGAGGATTCTAAGGGGGCAAGGAGGTTAGAACAAGAGAAAGGCTTAGATAAATTCATAAAGGAGAAGACGTGAAGCCTACCCCTTTTTCTAATGATTAAGCACAATAACGCTGCGCGGCAGAGATGCTTGTAACCTTGTTGCTTGAAGAATCAGAAGCTAAGCCATATCGAGCTGCAGCAGAGGCTTTTAATTTGACTTCTGCTGCTTGCCCAGTCAGGGTATCTACCAACAAATTAGCCTGCGCATCAACCAAGGTAGTGAAATGCTCCAGTGATTCACCAAGAATGCCATGAAGCGCCGCTTTCTTAACAGGTGTGGTCTTTTCCAGTGACGGAAGGCTCAAGTCCTTCTTGTCATGAATTCGATGGATAAGCGTTGCAAACTGAAAAACGTCCTGAAGATTAAAAGGACCAGGCGTGAGCTCTTCATACTGATCGCGATGGCGAATGCAATCTACAATTTCAGGGTCCATCTGCCAGTGCTTAGCCAGTACAACCCCAATGTTGGCTGAAATTTGCGTCGGGATTTCATCTATTTCTTCCGGTGACGGTAGCGTCAGATTGTTACTTTGAAAATACGACAGCAACATCAAGGTACCCACATGGTACATAGAGCCAGCTAATAGAGCCATGTCAGCGTCAACCCGAACACCTGTATCTGCAATACGACGAGCAATGGCCGAGCTTAAAGCACCAATACGAAGGTTCTGTTGCCAAAGGCCTCGAATTGAATGGCGACTTGGTAAGCTTCGCTTAACGAACGTACTTTCCATTGAATGGGTCAGCACTAATGAAGTCACCGAAGTAGTGCCCAGACGTACAACTGCTGAATTCAGATCCGATGAAGGACGAGTACCATAAAATGCAGTGGAATTGGCTGCCTGCATGATCACAGAGGCCATCTCTGGATTTGCGTGTAATGGAGGAAGTAAGTCCCGAATTCTGAAGTTTGGATTGGCTAAGGTATGTCTTAGCTTCATCGTGTTATCAGGTAAGTTAGGAAGCTTTATTTTCCCCGAAAGAATATCTTGATATACCTTAAACTGGATACCTGAGCGCCACATAAATCTACTGTCCCTAAATGCCGTGTTATTTTTATTTATTGTTATTATCGGTCTGTAGTACGTTTTTCTTAGACATTAATTACGATACTAAAACATTCGTTTGAAAACCAAAAGTAATATATCGATAAAACTATCAGTAGAAATGAGAAATATGAGCGCCCACTCTTTGCCTTATGCCTTACCAAACCTTGGATAGGGGATCGGATCGCTTAGAATGGCCGTAGAAACAGGGAATTTATTAATCAGAGGGCTTAACCCGCGAAATATGAGCAAAGCGTGACCATTAATCATCTGGGTGAAGTGGTCTGCTTCTTCATTAATGAGCTTGGTTTTAACCGCTTTTATAAAAGGCAGGCTGTCTTTTAGAGCGACTACATTAGGTATCTTTTTGTCATGCGAACGGTGGTGAATTACTGCCATGTGAAAGATATCTACCAAACTGAATGCTTGATGATTCACTTCCTGATAATGATTTCTTTGCAAAGCACATTCGCAAATGGACGGCGGTAAACGCCACTGGACAGCAGCCAGTGAAGATATATTGCTCGCCATTGGAGCTGGCACAGAATCTATCTCCGATAAAGTAGGAACAGTTAATCCCTTGTTACGATAACTGCTAATCAACAGAATGGTACCTATATGGAAGGATATTCCAGCTAATAAACTCTGCTCAATCGGGTAATCTTTTTGCTTACCAAGCCGGCAATTGATCGCAAGACAAATCGAAGAGATTTTTAATGTCTCTTCCCATAGGTTGCGTATGCAATGATTAGCTGGAAGGGTCTCCGTAAGCACAAGATTTCGAACAGCAAATAAAATTACAAGCTCTTTCAGTTGCAACAGAGTCAACTTAGTCAGTGCTTGTTCCAGCGTAGTAGAATGTTCTGCGCCATAGTACCGATCAACATTCGAAGCATTAATGATCAGTGAGCACAAATCCGGGTCAGCAGAGAATATTTCGTGAAGTTTAGATACCCGATTAGGCGAATCGAAATATTGTTCGATTGCTTTAAGTTGAGAAGAACATTGCTGTCCTAATGGTGGGAGTTTGGTGCGCCCACTAAGTAACCCCTTATAGACACGGTAATAGTTATCCAGACTCCACATAAATAAGCTTCCTTTGTTATTATTAGCCTTCCTGGCCATTATTGGTCGCTGTAAAGAGTATCTTACTCTTTAATCCCCAGTTATACGCGTTTCATAGGATTGTAATCAAGGGGTTTATTGAATTCACGCCAGCACATTAGTTTACGGCCTCCTTATTGAAATGTCATAAGCGTACTCGGCCGCTGCGTGTAAGAAATTGTCTTATTAAAGAGGTGTTTAGTGACAGCTGTTAGTATGGAGTCAGGTTGGCTAGCCCAACTTAACGATGAGTTTGAGCAACCTTATATGCAACAGCTCAAGCAATTTTTAAAAGAAAGAAAACAAGCTGGAGCAACGGTCTTTCCTACCTCTGAAGATTGTTTCAATGCGTTTAATTACACCCCTTTTAATCAGGTTAAGGTCGTGATTCTAGGGCAAGATCCCTACCATGGCCCTGGACAAGCTCATGGTTTAAGTTTCTCAGTAAAACCAGGAGTGGCCGTTCCGCCGTCTCTTAAGAATATCTACAAAGAGTTGGAAAGTGACTTACAAATTGCACCTGTTGCACATGGCTATTTAGCTGATTGGGCCAAGCAGGGCGTTTTATTACTGAACAGTGTTCTCACTGTAGAGCAAGGGCAAGCGGCAGCCCATCAGGGCAAAGGCTGGGAAACATTTACTGACAAAGCCATTCAATGCCTGAGTGAGCAGCGAGATGGTCTAGTGTTCTTACTATGGGGTAGCCATGCACAAAAGAAAGGTAAACAAGTAGACCGTTCCAAACATCTGGTTCTGGAGACTACCCATCCTTCTCCGCTATCAGCGTACCGAGGTTTTCTGGGGTGCCGCCACTTTTCAACCTTGAATCAGTATTTAATTGAGCAAGGGAAAGACCCTATAAACTGGCAACTGCCCTCAGATGTTGCTCTTAATTAACCTAAAAACAGCTAATACCCCAGTCAACGAACAGAGGAATGGACCTTGCCTGAATTGCCTGAAGTTGAAACTACTCGAAAAGGAATCTTGCCTCATATTCAATCCAAGAAGGTAAAACGCCTAGATGTTCGTGAACGAAAACTTCGTTGGCCAATCCCCGATGACTTGGAGTTTCAGTTAATCGGTAGAGAGTTGCTTGCGGTCAATCGTAGGGCTAAATACCTGTTATTGGAATTTGAGCACGGCACGTTATTAATTCATTTAGGCATGTCGGGCAGCTTGAGGGTATTAATGAATGAAGATTCGGATTCTATCAACGAATTCGAACTCCCACTGCCTTCAAAGCATGATCATGTCGATATTGTTTTTGAAGGCAAAGACGGTCAGGTTAGCTGTGTACGATACAACGACCCCCGGAAGTTTGGGGCGGTTTTATGGTTAGATGACGCAGACCAATCTCCCCATTTAATACACTTGGGGCCAGAACCTCTATCGGATGATTTTTCCGGCTTGCACCTACATAAGAAGGCTTCAGGTCGGAGTGTTCCGGTTAAAAATTTCATTATGGATAATAAAGTTGTGGTAGGTGTAGGTAATATCTACGCCAATGAAGCCTTATTCAGAGCGGGTATCCGGCCCGACTTATCTGTCTCTAAAATAGGACGTACCCGCTTTAATCGTTTGGCCGAGTGTATAAAAGAGGTGCTTTCCGAAGCGATTAAGCAAGGCGGAACCACCTTAAAGGATTTCGTTGGTGGTGATGGCAAGCCGGGGTATTTCCAACAACAATTACAGGTTTATGGACGGTCAGGGCAGCCTTGCCACCTATGCGGCACCACATTAAAAGAAATACGTATGCAGGGACGATCCACCGTTTATTGTTCAAAATGCCAAAAAGGTCGTTAAAAAAGCTGACAAAGCTTTCAAATACGGCCTATTATTGTTTGATAAATAAAAGGAAACGTAGGGTCAGTCATCTTGATGTCAGGGTGTACCAAAAGCGCTTCGTTTCCATGTGCAGATTGAAGGAATATTAGAGCCATGCAAAAACTGTTTTCTAACATCGTTAAGTTCTTCGCTATGTCTATGTTGGTGATCCAACTTATTCTTCCTACACAGGGAATGGCTGACTCTATTTCCGGCCAAAAACACCTTAATCAGCCTGGTCCAGCCGAAATGGTATTAGATGGCATTGTTGTTCGACCAATTATGCTTGGCTTAACCGCTTTAGGGACTGTGCTGTTCGTGGTTACCTCGCCTTTTTCTTTACTTGGCGGGAATGCAGAAGATGCAGCTGATGAATTGATGATCAAGCCAGCTAAGATGACCTTTGTTCGTTGCTTGGGATGCTCAACACCAGAGAGAAAATTTGAAGTTGTAGAGCAAGAACCCACTGAATAATTATTAAAAGCAAATTTTTGTGGAAAAGGCCTCGTAAGAGGCCTTTTTTATGTGTGACAATAGCCAGCGTTCGAACAAAAGGAGAAAAATAATGATAATTAAACGAACGCTAGCCTTCCTATCTATGGTGTCTTTGTTTTCTTTCACTGCGGTTTCTCATGCTGAAATGGGTCCTTATGTAGGCATGGGTGCAGGTATAACAAAATTTGATGATGATGGTTTCATCGAAGATAGCCAAGGTACAAGTGACTGGGATGATTCCGGTACTGCTTATGGTTTTTTGGCAGGGTATAAGTTCTCCAATAACTTTTCCATAGAATGGAATTATCAAGATTACGACTACAACGAGTATGGCATCGACTCATTAAGCGATTTAGATATACAAGCTTGGCACGTTGCTGCTTTAGTAGCTTATCCGTTTGAAGAAAGCTTTGTTGGTAAGCTTGATGTTTTCGGAAAGGTTGGTTTTGGTGAGTCTGATTACTCTTATTCGGAAGCTCAGGGAGGCATTGGAGAATCTCAAACCTCAGAATCATTTATTCTAGGCGGAGGAGTTCAATTCTATATGGACGATCATTTTAGAGTTAGAACAGATATAGACCTGACTTCCTTCAATTTAGATGTTTCCTATGCTACTTCTCTAAATTCACATGTTCGTAAGGATTACACATTTATAGCTTATACAGCCAAAGCGTCTGTAATTTACATGTTCTAATCTGAGCTATTTGTTCGACATAGTATTTAGCGCAATTTAAATTGCGCTAAATACTATTAAGAAACGACCTTCCGAATCTAAAGAAACCAGCTACTGAACAGACGCTTCTCCGATCCGCCGTGGATCAGAGGCAGCGGTCACGAGCTTTTCCTCTTTATCCCATAAAATGACCTGCATGTTGCCATAGTTCCTGCCGACTGACTTCAGCGAGTACCCATAAGATTTAAGAGTCTCTTGCTCTTCTTTTGTGAAGGTATCAGGTTCATGCTGAATGACATCAGGTAAATACTGGTGATGAAAACGCTTGCGACTTACCCACTCAGACACTGGTTGGTTATGCAAATATTCCATCAAACCCAGGAATACCATAGTAATAATTCGGCTTCCTCCTGGCGTACCCAAGATAGCCACTGAATCCTGACTTTCCACAAAGGTTGGCGTCATGCTGGAAAGTGGCCGTTTTCCAGCTTCAATGGCGTTGGCTTCAGTTGCTACCAAACCATAAGCATTGGGAATACCTGGTTGACTGGAAAAATCGTCCATTTCGTTATTAAGTAACAAGCCTGTATCAGGGTCAGTATACGCCGCTCCGAAAGGCAAATTGATACTCAGAGTCGCTGATACCCGATTGCCGTCTTTATCTAACACCGAGTAATGTGTGGTATCGGTTCCCTGTTTAGGTGGGATGACCGCTTTCAGCTCAGAATTTAACGTCGCTTTCTTAGGTTGGATGTTCTTAGCTAACTGTTCAATATACGGGGTTTGAGTCAGTTTTTCTGGAATGGCGACAAAATCGGGATCACCTAGGTACTCAGCTCGATCACGATACGCACGGCGCATCACTTCTGATAAAAGCTGAGTTTGCTCTACAGACTTATTCTCTGGCACGGGATGCTTGTTTGAATAGGCAGAGAGCATACCGAACATCTGTGCCAAAGCTATTCCCCCAGCCGATGGGGGCGGCGCAGAAGTTATGGTGTGCCCTTGGTAAGTAAAGCGAATGGGTTCACGCTCAACAATGGAATAAGCGGCTAAATCTTCCATCTGCCAAATTCCACCAGCCGCTTTCATGTTATCGACCAACTGTTTTGCAGTTTCCCCCTGATAGAAGCCTTTATGCCCTTGCTCTGCCAATCGACTCAGAGTGTTAGCCAGTTCGGGTTGAACGATCAGCCTATTAAGTTCTGGAATCTCTCCACTGTCTGCCAGAAAGACCCGTTTGGTCATTGGGTCCGATTGCATTGCTTTTAAACGAAAGCCTGCAAGTTTTTGGTATACGCTATCGACCGGGAACCCTTTCCTGGAATAATGAATGGCATCCGCCAGAGAGGCGGCTAAAGGCAGGTTGCCATAGTTCTCAGCCAGGTGAACCAAAGCAGCTGCCTGACCTGGAATACCGGCCGCCATAGGCCCATTAATGGATTTTTTACGATCAAGCTGATGTTCTGCATCAAGATAAACGTCAGGATGTGCTTTTAATGGCGCTCTCTCCCGTCCATCAATAAACACATCGTGCTTTCGCTTGGCATCATGAATCAGCCAGAAACCGCCACCACCAAAGCCTGAACTGTAAGGTTCTACGACCGCTAATACAGAGGCTACTGCAATCGCAGCATCAAAAGCATTTCCACCAGAGTTCAGGATCTTGATGCCCGCTTGAGTAGCATAGGGATGTGCAGAGGCAATCGCTTGCTGGGGTGGTTTGATTTCAGCATGAGCAGAAAATGAGATACTGCCCAAAAGAGAAAAACACCAGATTAAGATCAGAGAAATAGATCTTGCCGATCGGGTGTTGTTAATTATTCCTGACCGGTCAACTTGGTGAACTTGGCTTTCAATTGTTCTTCCGTTTCCGGATTTTCGGGGTCTACAAGAATGCAATCTACGGGACATACTTCAATACACTGAGGTTCATCGTAATGACCTACGCACTCAGTACACATAGAAGGGTCGATTTCGTAGACCACCTCACCTGGGTAAATCGCTGCATTAGGACATTCAGGTTCACATACGTCACAGTTAATGCATTCATCAGTAATTAGCAAAGACATACTGAAGTCTCCTGTGACCTGGTTTTGCGCGCTAAAAACCAACGTTTTGTTGGTAGCTTGAGTAGTAAGAGCAGAAACCAGGCAAAAGGTTTCTTAATTGGCGTTCTTACTTACGTGCTCTTGTAGAATTTGCTCTACAGTAGGGTGAACGAACTTGGAAATATCACCGCCTAGTGCTGCAATTTCTCTTACCAGTGTAGAAGAAATGTAGGAATTTTTTTCATCCGGCGTTAAGAACATGCTCTCTACATTCGGTGCTAATACACGGTTCATGTTAGCCAGCTGGAATTCGTATTCAAAATCCGATACTGCTCTCAAACCACGTAAAATCACATTGGCATTCACTTCCGTTACGAAATCAGCCAAAAGATTGCGGAAACCTACGATTTCAACATTATCCAAGTGCGCTGTAATTTCTGTCACTAAAGCTACACGGGTATCCAGAGCTAGCGTAGGGCGTTTCTTAGGGCTTTCGGCAACTGCGACAATAATCTTGTCAAACATACGTGCTGCACGCTCGATAAGATCTGCATGTCCATTAGTGATGGGATCGAAAGTGCCAGGATAAACGACAATATTCATAACGGTTCCGCATAAATGCTGTAAATTTGAACGGCATGTTACCGAAAATTAGGTCGCTTGGTAAGTGCTCAAGCAAGGATTCCCTTGCTTAAATTGATGTATACACAGGTTTAATCAAAAAAAGCCGCCAGCAGCCAAGAAATGGCTACTGGCTACCACAATGGTTGGGACCAAAACTGTGACGACTAAGAGAGCAAAGTTTCTTAGTAAATAAACACTTAGCGAATGAAGAATTTGTAGATCATTTTGTGAATGATCTTACCGTAAGGCGCATAAGCCAGCTTACCACTGTTTAGACGAGGCTTGCTGAGCACGGATTTAGCGTGCGAGAAGGTTAGGAAACCTTCATGACCATGATAGGCACCCATGCCTGAAGGGCCGATACCACCAAATGGTAAGTCATCCAAAGCTACGTGCATGATAGCGTCGTTCAAACAAACACCACCAGCATGCGTCTTAGTCAGTACATGATCTTGTTCTTCAGTGTTATATCCGAAGTAATACAGCGCCAATGGACGAGGACGATCATTCACGAAGTTAATTGCTTCGTTCATGCTGTTATAAGTGACAACAGGAAGAATCGGACCAAAGATCTCTTCCTGCATAACGGTCATATCGTCTGTCGGATTCAGAATAATATGAAGAGGAAGCTTACGCGTGCCCGATTTCATGTCTTCATTGGCTGGATTAACTTCAATAATTTCAGCGCCTTTACTGCGGGCATCTTCAATCCATGACTTCAAACGCTGTAGTTGACGATCGTCAACAATCGCAGTGTAGTCATGATTCGATTTGATTGAAGGATACAGGCGAGCAAAGGTTTCTTTGTAGTACTCTACGAATTCATTCACTTTGTCTGATGGGCAAAGCACATAGTCAGGAGCCACACAGGTTTGACCTGCATTGAATGACTTACCAAAACAAATACGATCAACGGCGTCATGCATTGGCACATCAGGAGCAATAATCGCTGGTGACTTACCACCCAGCTCCAGAGTGACTGGCGTCAGGTTTTCTGCAGCAGCACGCATAACGTGACTACCTACCAACGTAGAACCAGTAAACAGAATGTGATCAAACGGCTGTTTCGTAAACTCCTGAGCAACGTCAGCTTCACCGGTAATGACAGTCACCAGGCTTTCATCGAACGTTTCAGCAATTAACTTACTCATTAGAATAGAGGTTTTTGGTGTGTACTCAGACATTTTAATCATTGCCCGGTTACCTGCTGCCAAAGCAAAACACAGAGGACCTAGAGCAAGAAATACCGGGTAATTCCAAGGAACAACGATACCTACAACGCCTTTAGGCTGATAAACCACCTTGGCTGACGCTGGTTGGAACAAAATATTTACATGACGCTTTTCAGGCTTCATCCATTTTTTCAGGTTCTTCATGCAGTAATTAATACCTGAAACAACAGACATAATTTCAGCAATTAGGGTTTCATCTTTTGAGCGGCTGCTAAAGTCGCTGTTAATAGCATCGCAGATCTCTGTCTCATATTTCAAAACCATGGTTTTCAAGCGCTTAAGGTTATCAAGACGCTCATTCAGAGACGGCATAGGATTTTCACGAAACGCTTGTTTCTGGGTGCTTAGCACTTGATTCAAGTGTTGGATTTCGCGTTTTGAGCTTGATAATTCAACAACGTTCGCGACCATGATATTGCTCCTTGATGATTAGGCTTTGTCTAGCCAGGTTTTTTCTAAAAGCTGAGTAATTACTCTATTTGCTGGTTAGAGTAATTGCTCTAAATGATAAATGCAACTCTTTTGATCAAAAAACATCCGAAAATTATCATTAACATGTTCAGATTCTTGTCTGGAAGAGACCTTAAGGTTTTGACCCAGCCTTAAAGATGGGAGACTATAAGCGCTCTGCAGGCTCTAAATACCCACCGGAACACGGTGTATTGAATAAGCGAATCGAATGAATACAAAAGAACGAATTCTGGAAGCAGCCTTGGTCTTGTTTAACGATCAGGGTGAGCGAAATGTCACAACGAATCACATTGCTGCTCATTTAGGTATTTCCCCAGGTAATCTTTATTACCACTTCCGAAACAAGTCTGAAATCGTTTTTGAAATCTATCAGGAGTACGAACAGCTGGTAGACCAAACGCTTGAGGTACCAGACGATCATGACCTGACAATTCAGGATAAAGCACATTATCTGGAAGCCGTTTTTGAAGGTATGTGGGTGTTTCGCTTTCTACATCGTGATCTTGCTTACTTTATCGACAATGATGAGCGTTTGAGAGAGCGATACACAGAATTCAGTCGTCGCTGCCTGGAAAAGGTGGGGGCAATTTATTACGGCTTGCGCCGTTCCGGTATTATTGAGATTTCAGATGAAGAAATTAAAGCACTCGCCATTAATAGTTGGCTGGTAGCAACTTCATGGGCGACGTATCTGAGAACTGCAGATTATGATACCGGCCTTGAAGATCAGATCACTCGAGATCGTTTACGAAAAGGTATCTATCAGGTATTTGCCCTAGAGCGCCCGTATCTGAAAGCGCATGTAAAGAAAGAAGTTGAGAATGTGCAATTCAGTTTCCTCACCGAGAGCTAACGTCTTATCTCTGTGGAACACAGCTCGTTAAACAGAACGAGAAGAGGGTAAGCCAAGCTATTAGGCAGGCACTCTATCTCCGGTTTGAGCGGACTGTGTTCGGAAACCTCCTCCGCTAGATATTGCTGATAGAGTTTTGCTTTCATCAGAAAGACCAATTGCTGATATTCATTGGCAATGCTTTGATCGTCTTCAACCACTGAGTGTAACTGCTCAAACTTATCCGCAATCAAGCCATTGCCTTTGGCTTCAATAATGGTTCCCTTGGAATTAAAAATGGGCGTGGTTCCTACGCCACAACTGGGAGACTTACTTTTGAGCAAACAACCTGCTACCTGAAGGGACTCAAGTCTCTGACTAAGTTCATTGCTGGTGTGAATCAACTCATGGGTCACATCGATTGGCAGGTCTCGCCCCAGGGCTGAAATTCCACTACTGCCTTGTATTAACTGAACCGGCGGTCGAGGCACCCCGAGTCCAGCTTCAACTTCAGGACAAATTTCGATCCAATCCACCAAAGGCTCTATTGTTGATATCCAATCCACGGACTTGCTCTTTCCGTCGTATCGAACAGCCTTTCCGAGTAAGCAGGCACTTACAAACAGCTTGGGGGCGGAAGAGACTGGCCAGTTAATTTGGCGGAGCCAATACGAAAAACCATTAGGAAGCATAAGGGTTGTCTTGAATAGTCATTAATTAGGCCGATTCTCTGTGAAGGAATTCACAAAATATCGTTAAAATTTGTCTTTTGTGAATGCATCTAGGCACAATGTGTCAGATATATAACCAAGAATTAATAATAATCGGTTATTGCAGCTGCCTTGGATGCTCTGCTGTTTAAATAATAACAATAAACTGCTTATAGGGTCACATCATGCAATGGGTTTGTAGAGCCGTTATCGGTCTGTTTGTATTTGCTTCATTTCAACTAAATGCTGCCTTGATTTCTGATGTAGAGGTTGCTGATAAAATTTTTATTTCTGATTCAAAAGCAGAACTTGTTCTAAACGGTGCTGCTTTACGAAAGAAATACATGATGATTAATGTTTATGTGGGCGGCTTATATCTGGAAAAAGCCAGTACCAGCCCAGCAAGCATTATTTCAGCGGACACCTACAAGCGTATGATGTTTCATGTACTGTTAAAACGAGTGAGTGCCCGCAAAGTAGCAAATGCCTTGAATGAAGCATTAGTTATTAATATCTCTAAGGAAGAGCATCAGTCCTTGAAGCCAGTGATTGATATATTCCTGTCTCTTTTCGATGATATTCGTCTGCATAAAGGCGACGAAGTGACCATCGATTACCTGCCTGGTAAAGGCACCCTGGTTCACATTCCCGGTCGTGAAGATACCTTTCTGAAAGGAAAAGAGTTCTACGATGCCCTGCTTAAAGTCTGGATCGGCCCTCAGCCTGTCAGCAAAGACTTTAAACAACAAATGCTGGGTGGAGTTGACGAAGCTGAGCTGGACGCTGAATCATAATTTGGGTAGAAAATAGCCAAAATTTCGAGAAAAAAATTAGTAAAATCAGGAAACTTGTCTATAAATAATTATTGCTTAGGCAGTAAATAAGCGCTTACAAAGAAGAAGCGGGGAATTTATGGCAGATTACAACGATAAAGATTTTTTTTCGAACGATAATGACCAAAAATCAAAGTCCACTCATGTTGAGCTGAGAGCTCAGTTGGAAAACGACATCGAGAGTTTCTTACAGGCCGGTGGCGCTGTCACCGTGGTTGAGCCCAATGTAATGGCTGATCCACCGAAGAAACCTGAATCCAAATACGGCAGTCGTCCCATCTAGTTTTGGCGGAACATCGCATTGGGCATTGGAGCAGTAGCCCATGCGAGCAACTCAAGTCAAAATTCTAATTGTTATTTGTTCTATTTTTGTTCTTTTAGCAGCATTGACTGCCTGGTTAAACTCATCAAAACCTCCTGTCATTGAACCTAACCAATCACTGACTACTAATACACCGGAACGCTCACAGATAGAATTCTATTCTGAAGCTGAACCATCCAGCCCGGCGACTGATCATATTAAAGACTCAGGTCTTAAAGCCCGTGAAAAAGAAATCCTAAGCTCTCTTCCCAGGTCACTACGCGGAACGGACATCAACGGTGGCTTTGAAGTCGATGCGGATGGTCACCTAATTATCTCAAGTGCAAACCGCGACTTCTTTGAGTATTTCCTCTCCACCCTGGGTGAAGAATCGCTTGAGCAAGTGATGGATCGCATTACTGAAATCATTGAACTTCGCCTTGTTTCTCCTGCTAAGGAAGAAGCCATCAACTTGCTTCAAAACTACATAGAGCTAAAACGAGCCCTGATGGACTTTGAGCAACAGGTGGGGGACGGCCTGGATCAATATGGAAACTCCCCTTTAGCACAGCACAGAGCCCGTCTTGATATGATGAGTGAACTTCGCCGTCAATACCTAGGAGAAGAAGCGGCTCAAGCCTTTTATGGAGAGAGTGAAGATTACGATCGTTATATGCTGGATCGAATGTCTTTGGCTTCAAATTCCTCGATGTCTAGCCATGAGCGCTCAGAGGCACTAGTAAAGCTGATGGAAAAAGCTCCTGAGAGCCTTAAGCCTCGTCTGGAAGACGATTACAAGATGCAGAAATTAAACCTGGATGTTGAGAATCTGAAAGCGTCTGGTGCCTCAGAAGAAGATATATACCAAGCTCGAGCCAAAGCATTAGGAGAAGAGGCCGCGTCACGACTTCAGCAAGTAGAACAAGCTCAGTCAGCCTGGAATGATCGATACCGAGACTACCAATCAGAAAAAGAGCAGCTTATCTCTGAAGGCCTATCAGAAGGGGCTTTTGCTGAAGAAGTGAATGCACTTCAGCAACGATTGTTCGAAGATAACGAATTACGCAGAGTCAAAGCGCTCGATAGAATTAATGCCGATAAAAAATAGCATCCAGTCACTGCCTTTCCGCATTAAAGCGTTTTCAAGTACTCAGCCACCAATGCAGGAATCTCAGACAGCTGTGTAGCTTCGAGATGAGGCGTACAATCCTCTCGTTGCCAGTGTTCATTATGCTGATTAAACCAAAGTGTGTGCATATCCAATCGGTGAGCGCCAAACACATCATGTTCTTGATGATCACCAATGTGCAGGACTTCTCTTGGAGATAACCCGGTACGGGCCAGAGCTTCTTCGAAAATAAAAGGTTCCGGCTTAGCGCCATCAAAATGTTCGGCATTGAGGCCAAACTCAAACATGTCTAACCCGAGTTTCGATAAATCCGCATTGCCATTGGTCAAGGCGGCAAGTCGATAGTCCTGAGCCAGCGTATTCAGCATCTCCAGAGCATCGTGGTAAAGACGCACATTTTGTCGCTCTTCGATAAAGGCTTCAAAAGCTCTTTCACTGCCTTGTGATGCTTCTTCAGTCGAGTAACCTACTCGCTCAAGCGCTTTCTTCATGCAGAATTTACGAATGTCACTGACTCTATGAGCCAGTGCTGGGATCTCATCTGCTAACTCAAATTTAAGCTTCCGTAATGAGACCTTGGTAAATTCATCTTCAATCTTTGGGTAGTATTGCTTCAACACATCCCAACAGATTTGCTCTGCCGACAGTATGACCGGATCTGAATCCCATAGCGTATTATCTAAATCGAAAGTAATGAGTTTGATCACAAGCGTCACCTGTTGATGGTTTAAAAGCGTTATTTCTTCGAGCGCTTGGCTCGAGGGTGAGCATTATCGTATACCTGAGCCAGATGCTGAAAGTCTAAATGGGTATAGATCTGGGTGGTTGAAATATCCTCATGTCCTAACAGCTCTTGAACGGCACGAAGATCGCTGCTGGATTCCAGCATGTGACTGGCAAACGAATGTCTCAGTTTATGGGGATGCAAATTACCACTCAGACCTTGCCGGGTCGCCCAATGCTTCAAGCGTTGCTGGATACTGCGCTGTTGCAAGCGTTGACCTTGCTGGGTAGTAAATAATGCGTTATCAGCATTCTGGGGACGCTGCTCAAGCCAGGCGTTAATGGCTGAAACAGCATGACGGCCAATAGGTAGCGCGCGCTTCTTTTGCCCTTTACCTGTAACCACCAATTGTCCGCTTCTCAAATCCAAATCATTGATATTGAGACTGACCAGTTCAGATAAACGAAGACCGGAGGAATAAAATAACTCCATAATGGCTTTGTCTCGATACTCAATCCATTCCTCAGGCGTGAAATCCAATAACGAGTTTATCTGGTCTGCATCAAAAGTACCGGGCAGTTTACGATCGGCTTTCGGCGCGCTGACAGCTTGAGCAGGATTGGTTTTGCATTTGCCTTCTTTGTTTAAATGAGAGAACAGACTTCGACACGCGGAAAGATTTCGCTGAATGCTCTTACTCGCCAGGTTTTGTCTCTTTAAATAGGCACTGAAAAATCGAATATGCGCTGCATCTACTTTATCCCATGAGCGAATCTTTTGTTGTTCAAGGAAAGTAATAAAGCGCTGCAGGTCTCTGCGGTAGTTGTTGATGGTATGTTCGGACATTTGCCGAACATCCATCAGATAGCGTAAGTACTCATCAAGGGATGAGGTCAATACGCTCTGGGTCATTTGTTATCCAGAGGATGTTGAATGAAGCGAGGCAACACTTGAGCTAACACGTCGCTGATGTAGTTAAGGAACATGGTGCCCATGCCGGCGCTGAAACGGTCGTCGTATTCACTGCCGATAGCGAAGATACCCAAATCGTGGCCGCGTCGAATGGGTGTCACCGCTGCGGATTTGATCTTCTCAGAGCCTTGCGGGAATAGGTATTCTTTGAGGTCATCATCCAGGATACCGCAATAGGGTTGGCCTGAAGCAATCCAACGAGCCAAAGTCTCAGGCAGTTCAGATTGCAGAACAATTCTCATATAACTGTTCGGACTGTGCTCGCGAGGTTGGTCATCACTGATACCAAACGCAAGTAAAGAACAGGCGTTCAACTCGAAGTCGTAAAGAATGCTGTTTTCCAGCGAAAGAAAGACATCATCCAGTGATTGAACATCCAGTAAGTCCAAAACCAAGCGACGGGTTTTCTCGAATAAACGATCGTTATCGCGCGCTATCGTCAACATGTCATGCATGTGTTGATCGAGTTGGTTGTGCTTCTCACGATAGATATTCAATTGGCGTTCAACCAAAGAAACCGCACTGCCCGTAGGGTGTGGAATACGCATTTTGGAAAGCAGTTTGTCTCGGCCGACAAAAAAGTTTCTGTGCTTATTTAAATAGTCTTCAACTTGTTGGTCGGTAATTTCAATGGCTTGTTCTGTCATTGTTACTGCTCTGCGCTAATTTCTTCTTTCTCGTTATTGTTATGAGTAATGCTTGAGGATCAGCATAACCTGTCTATTCGGGTTATAGATAAATCTGACCTTCAAAAACTCGAGTAGCAGGGCCGGTCATATTAACCGGCTGGCCTTCACCCTGCCAATCAATGAATAAACTACCACCCGGCAGGTGAACTTTCACGCCTGGATCCAGTAATCCACGTAGCTGACCGGATACAACCGCTGCACATGCACCTGTTCCACAGGCAAGTGTCTCACCCGCACCACGTTCATAGACGCGAAGATTAATTTCATTTCGGCTGATAATTTCCATAAAGCCCACATTAACACGTTGTGGAAAACGCGGGTGGCTCTCGAAAATTGGTCCCAAGGTGTCGACATCGGCCGTTTCTGTCGACTCAACAACTAACACACCGTGAGGGTTACCCATGCTAACTGCACCTATTTTGTAGGTATGATTATTGGCTTCAATATCATACTCAGTAGCAAAGCTGGCCGCTTCAAAGGGTATTTCTGATGGAGTTACTATCGGCGTCCCCATATCCACAGTCACATCACGGTTAGCCTGTAAGTGAAGCGTGATGATACCGCTCTTGGTACTAACCCTGATTTCAGACTTGGACGTTAGACGCTTATCTTTTACAAAACGCGCAAAGCAACGGGCACCGTTGCCACATTGCTCCACTTCACTGCCATCGGCATTGAAGATTCGATAGGTAAAGTCCACGTCCGGAGATCCTGGCGGCTCGACAATCAGCATTTGATCAAAACCAATGCCGAAATTTCGATCCGCTAACTGACGTACCGTGTTCTCATTCATGGTGTAATGCTGAGTAACAAGGTCAATCACCATGAAATCATTACCCAAGCCATGCATTTTTGTGAACTTTAACCGCATCTGACTCTTCTGTCCTGTTCTCTAATTTGATCTACAAATCGTTTGCTGAATAAAGGTTAATCTTCGATAACCTGTTCACCAGCAAGCTGATGTTCAATGGTTTCTCTCTGACGAATCAAGTGAACTTTATCGCCATCAACCATGACTTCAGCAGCACGGTTACGGCTGTTGTAGTTTGAACTCATAGTGAAGCCGTATGCACCTGCAGATTTAACTGCAAGCAGGTCTCCCGGTTGCAAATCCAGCTCACGATCTTTGCCTAGGAAATCACCCGTTTCACAAACAGGTCCAACAAGATCCCAAAGCTTCTTATTGCTTTCGCCCTCAGGACGAACAGTCACAGGAACGATGGCTTGCCAAGCGCCATAAAGCGACGGACGCAACAAGTCATTCATTGCGCCATCAATGATGGCAAAGTTCTTGTGTTCTGTTGGCTTCAGAAATTCAACCTGAGTCGTCATGATGCCTGCGTTAGCGGCAATGGAGCGACCCGGTTCAAAAATAAGTTTTAAATCACGTCCCGAAACACGTTGTTTGATAGCGCCAATGAAATCGGCTACTTCAGGTGGTTGTTCATCGTCATACACCACACCCAAACCACCACCAAGATCAAGATGCTTAATTGTAATGCCTTTGTCGGCCAGAGCGTCGATCAAAACTAACAAACGATCCAGCGCATCAATGAAAGGTTGGATCTCAGTAAGCTGAGATCCGATGTGACAATCCATACCGACAACATTCAAGTTCTCTAGAGAGTTTGCTCGCTGATAGACATCAATCGCGTTATCCACGCTGATACCGAACTTGTTCTCTTTCAAACCTGTAGAAATGTATGGGTGTGTTTTAGCATCCACATCCGGGTTAACACGCAAAGAGATATTCGCAGATTTGCCCAGTTCGCCAGCTACCTGATTAATACGATCTAACTCAGCATCTGATTCTGCATTGAAGCAACAGATACCTAACTCAAGCGCTCGCTTAATTTCGGTTGCTGTTTTTGCGACACCAGAGAAGACGACTTTAGAAACATCGCCACCGGCAGCAACCACACGTTCAAGTTCACCCACAGAAACAATATCAAAGCCCGCACCTAACTTCGCCAAGATGTTAAGTACAGCGATATTAGAGTTTGCCTTTACGGCATAGCACACCAAGTGAGGTACATCCTGAAGCGCGTTTTCATAGGCCAGGAAATGACGCTCAAACGCAGCTCGTGAATAAATATAACAAGGGCTACCATAGGTTTGATGGATAGTATTTACAGCAACGTCTTCAGCGTGCAATTGGTTGTTTCTGTATTCAAATGCTTGAGTCATATTGATAGGTCTTAATCGAATCTATTAGCTAAAAAATGGGTGGTGCGATACGGATGAATTAATGGGTTTTCTTCTCTTTTTCATCCTGAGGCGCCTCAACGGATGCCTTATCCGGTGAATTAGCAGGCGCTGACACTTCAGTTGGCCCTGTATCCGTTAGATACAACGCCCCTTTTTGTCCGCAACCAGATACCATAAGCACAGTAATGGTGATCGCTACAGCACCAACAACTGCACTAATACTTTGATTATTCAGTGGAAATTTCATACCAGCCACGTTCAGAAGTTAAATGCTGACGATTATAACAGCAAAGCCGTTCAAATGGAGCTGTGTTTTCTATGATCAATTGAGAGTGCTATCAGGAAGAACCGATCACTCAGAGACTTATAGGTGGTAGTTATCCGCCGCTTTTACTTCCCAGCGATGTTTTTGGTAGATGCTTTTCGCCCACTGAAAGAATCGACGCTCTTTAAGTCGCTGCTGAAATTCATCCAGGTCGTGAGGCAGCCTAATGTTAGCCGTGTAGTAGGGGTGTTGAGTCGGCTGACAGAGCGGTGCTAATAAGGCGGCAGCGGTTAAATCTGCTCGGCTGAACTGATCCCCAACCAAATAATCACGATTTTCCAGCTTTTCATCCAACTTCAACAGCATATTGTTGATAATCAGGCGTGATCGTTCGGCCTCTAGCGCATTGAGCTTCATATCAGTAATCATTCGTTTCTTAATAACAGGAAGCATCAAGTGATAAAGGTTATTGCTGTACCAAGGGCCATAGAGCGTAATTAGCGACTTAAGCTGTCTCGGATCCTGCAACATATAGGTGTAAAAGAAGCGGCGTAAATGTAAGCCCAGATCACTATCAAGACGCAATTCGAGCTCAATGGCTTCTTTCTTCAATGCAGGATCTTCAGGCGTCAGAATTCGGGTTTGATATTGATTGTCCAGATAATCGATGATCTTACCGGAACCCTGAATGTGGTTAAGCCCATGTCTCAAGATTGGAAGTTGCGTCGTAGCACTGACTTTCAACGCTTTTTTGGCGTGCGTACCGGGAAGAAGATTCTCGGTTTTATAGATCAACCCTTTGTGATCGAGCGCCCATCGGGCTTTCTCACAGAACTGGGATATTGTGAATTGATACAGGGTGATCATAAGTGCTTGTTATCGATAGTAATTGTTAATATCTGGTTCGCTAGTAACTTGTGATTATAGCGCCAGATACTAAAGAAGCTATCAGAGATATGTTTACGTCGATCAAATGTATTGCTCAGACAGCAAAAAGGCAGGTCCAAGACCTGCCTTTTTAAGGATCAAAACGAATGCGATTAGTAACGCATCAGTACAGATCCCCAAGTGAAGCCAGAACCGAAGGCCGCACAACATACAAGATCGCCACGTTTGATCTTGCCTGCTTCCATTGCTTCACTGAAACACAGAGGAATGGTTGCAGCCGTTGTATTACCGTATTTCTGAATGTTGTTATGAACACGGGTTTCATCCAACTTCAATTTCTTGGCAACAAACTCATTAATACGTAGGTTCGCCTGGTGCGGAATCAACATATCCAGATCATCCAAGGTGTAGCCGTTAGTTTCCAGCGATTCAAGAATCACTTGAGGTAAACGAGTGACAGCCTGCTTAAATACTTTTTGACCCTGCATGGTTGGGAAATGACGGCCCGCATCAATGTCTTCATGGCTGATGCGTGGATGATATTTACTGCCCGGCATTTCAAGCCAAAGTGCTTCTGCATCAGTACCATCGGCATAAAGGTGAGAAGACAGGATACCCATTTCCGGATCATCACTCACACCCACAATTGCAACACCTGCACCGTCGCCAAACAAAGACGCTACATCGCGACCGCGTGTTGAGATATCCAAACCAGTTGAGTGAATTTCAGACCCGACCACCATAATATTTTTGTACATGCCAGTCTTGATGAAGTTATCTGCTACCGATAGACCGTAAATAAAACCTGTACATTGCTGACGAATATCCAGCGCTGGAAGCGGCTTAAGACCCAATTCACGCTGAAGGAATACGCCAGTGCCTGGGAAGTCTACGTCTGGAGAAAGCGTTGCATAGATGATCATGTCAATTTGATCTGCGTCTATCTGTGCTTCAGCAAGTGCCTTCTTGGCTGCTTTTGCTGCCATACCTGCACCAGATTCACCTTCTTCTACCCAGTGACGTTGCTCGATACCTGTACGCTCTACAATCCACTCGTGGCTTGTTTCCATCCATTGGGTTAAATCTTGGTTTGTGACGATACGAGGCGGAACATAAGTGCCCCAGCCAAGAACTCTGCTTCGAATAGTCATGATATTCCTTTCCGTTGTAATGTTGGAGATATGCCTATTTAAATAGATTACGGTACGTAAATATTATGGTTCAATAATAGTTCGGTATTTTGCATTAAAGGCTGATTGGTTTCGATAACTTTTGTTAATAAAGGTTCAAGTTGGTGCATCGATGCCAATTTTTAAGGTAAACAAGGATAATTACCGATCAGAGTTAGAGCTTGATCGTATTCAGGGCATGATTTAAGCGCTTTTCTAGCCGGCTTTTCTGCCTCAGGTAATGGATCGTTTGAAGACTTCCGGGAGGAAACGGCGTGCTGTCTGATTTCGCTAATTCGAGGTCAGTAAGATAACAAGGGTATCGCTCACTCGACTTCCTTTGCGACAAAATATGACGGGCTACTTCGGAATAAAGCTGGTCACCGTATTCAAGCTCTGAAAACTCTTCCTGATTACAGTAAATAGTAAATTTAAGTCGAGCTTCGGTTGAACCATCGCCAATCGCTTGAACATTGAAAAAGTGATCCATATCCTGACTGGGTTCAATATCCACCGGACGCAGCTGGAAGCTTGCGCTTTGAGTACGGATAATTTCCCAGAAATGAATATTCCGGCTCAATAACTGGCTTTCATTAAGCGTTAGCTGAGTTTGCTGTCGGAACAATACCGATCTCAGAAAACGCATTAAAGGATTTAACAACACCTGAGTATTGTTAAATGGCGTGGTGTAAAAAAGAAGCGAGCCTTTTTCATCAACGATATAAACACGAGCGCGATGAACGGCTGGCTCAGCCTCATAAAACACCTGTATATGGCCTTTCTGCTGAACCCGGGAGATAGCGTCTAATGGTGTGGTTTTTAAAGTATGGCTATCAACCGCGATCGGACTGAAATGACTTTGCGGTGCGCCAAGCGCATTGAATAGATCGGAAATGCTTTCAAACGCCTGAATATCTCCCTCGCTCTCCTGAGATTGCAGAATCAAGTGTTCATTCCCGCATTCCAGAATCAGTCGAGTATTTTCAATATCCTCTGAATGGCCGTAAACCAATGCCATCTGTTCAGTCAGCGCTTTTAATTTACTTCGAATAAGCGCGTTAAATTGCGATCCCAAACAGCGAATGGACACTTCCGGTTGATGTTCCTTCTGCTTCGACATGCTGTTGATCAAAAGGTATAGGCACTGCTTTACTGCAGCGAGACCACTGAAGTGCTTGGTAATCACTTCATTCCAGGAGTTAATCATCACCAAATCCAATGATTCAATGAGATTGATCTTCTCTTTTCCGTAGCTGAGAGGATTGGCATTGTCTGCAAGCGGTAAATTGGTTGGTAAGGTCCTACCTGCATTCGCGGTAATAATGATTTGCTTGTAATGCGCTGGTTTGGAAAAGACCTCTTGTTTCAGTTTTGGCAGAGGAAAAGCAATCTGATCAAGAATAATATCCACCAGCTGATGCAAGTCCGTTTGGCTCACAACCGTGGTATGAGGCGCAAGGTAGGTGTAGCTGTTTTTGGTCAGGATGCCATTAACCCTGCACCAGGTCAGCAGTTTAATCAGTGTTTTTGCACGATAAACAGGCGGATCCATTAAATTAATAGTTCGTCCGGCATAGACTTCCCAAATATGCTGCTGACTGTCTCTGTGCTTGTGATAACTGAAGGTTAAATCCTGATGCTCTAACGACTTGGTGATCCCGGGATTGATGAATTCGATTTTTCCTGGCTTTCGCTCAAACGCAGCGTAAAGTTTGCGTCCCAGAATACTGATGTCTCTGGCATTCATGGTGGAATCTGAACCAAATTGCCGCGCAAAATCTGTCAGTGAGGTGTAGCTTTTGATGAGCTCGGAAACAATGGCTTTTCGTTCAGCCGCAACTTCACTCACTTCCCAGTGATCAACGTTATCCAGCTGTTCCAACTTTTCCTGTGACCAACCCCATTCCTCTAGCAGCTGAACAAGTAAATTCTCACGCCACGTAAGATGCGGTTGATCAATAAATTTACTGGCTTTGATGCCAACCTTAAAATAAAAACAGCGTCGTACAATCTCGAGGCGCGCCAAATCCGGCTTACGAGTTAGAAAGTTTTCAATGACGCGATAAGCCAGAATATAAGGGTCAAAATCATCCAGCTCATTTCTTGAGTTATGAAGTGCTTCTTTGAAACGCTGACTCAAAGGAATGGTGTTTGGATACTCAGATGCATAAACATCAGCAATCATGAGTTTGATGGCCGATTTATGAGGCGAATCGATGGCTTTATAGAGCTGCCACATGCCCGCCCCAAGAAACTCACTGATAGGGAACTCGTTCACCGGGCCAAAGTCCAGATACTCTTCCGCTTCGACTAAACGGCGAGCGAAAATGTCGGCTACATAGGTATCGTAAATATGATGTTGAGCCAGAGGCACTAACCACCAGGCGGGTTTTCGTCCTGCCACCAAAATAGCAGTTCGATAAAATTCATCCAGTAAAAGAAAGTGCTGTGTACTTCCGCAGCTTTCTTCGGTCAGTTCGCCCTGCATACCTGATTTGAATTTGTCCGGATCCATCAGGAAAAAATACGCTTCGACCCCCAGTTTCTGAGCCCATTCAGTAATCTTCTCGCACTTACGACTCAATAATTCAGACTCTTCCAACGTCATATCAGGATTTGTACAAATCCATACATCAAAGTCGCTGCGTCTGGAATGGGCAATGGTGCCGGTACTGCCCATCAAATAAATACCTTGAATCGCTCGATGACCACGCTGCTGTTTTTGTCGCTTTAGCGACACAGTGACATTTCTCGGCAGCGATAAAGATTCTCTGCCGGGACGATATCGGCTAATTCCGCAAGGGGTATTCTGATGGCAATAGCCAGGTAGTGAAGGGTTGTTGAAGTGAAACAACAGGGGTAAAAGATCGATAAAACCCTGTTGGCGGATAGTCAGTGAATCACGGGTTCGTTGAAGTCTAAGCGCGTTAACTTGAAGGAAACGTTCCTCAATGTCCTGTATAGCTTGAATATCGGGAAGTTCCACAAGTTGATCCTGCACATGTACTCCAATAATGATTGTGTTGCAGTGTCATCGCCTATCCACGGATGACAGGATTCATCAGGGCAATGAAGCCGCACTATCCACAAAATATAACTCTACAGAAGTATAGCTCTAGATTTAGCTTCAGTGACTTATTCTTATCGTTCAGATTAGGAAAATAATAAGTAGAATGGCGTAAAAGTGATGGGATTCAGGATAAGTTGTAAAATAAATCAGATGAGAGGTGACAGCAGAGAAATGCTGTCACCTTAAACGCTTCCATTTAATGGCTGAGGAAAGGATTAACCTCGCGCCTGAAGCTTCTTCTTCGCTCGATCTGCGGCTGCAATTACCTGAGCCGGTGCAGTACCACCAATGTGATTACGAGCATTTACAGAACCTTCCAACGTCAGTACATCGAATACATCGTCAGTGATAGTATCTGAGAACTGTTGCAGCTCTTCAAGACTCATATCACTCAGATCTTTATCTTGCTCGATGCCATAACCCACAGACTTACCAACCACTTCGTGAGCATCACGGAATGGCATGCCTTTGCGAACCAGGTAATCAGCCAAATCGGTTGCGGTTGAGAAACCACGACGAGCAGCTTCACGCATCGCCTCTTCTTTCACCTGAATAGCAGGCACCATATCAGCATAAGCACGCAAGCAACCTTTCACTGTATCGATAACATCGAATAGCGGCTCTTTGTCTTCCTGATTGTCTTTGTTGTACGCCAATGGTTGCGCTTTCATCAACGTCAGCAGGCTGATCAAATGACCATTCACACGGCCGGTTTTACCACGAACCAGCTCAGGTACGTCCGGATTTTTCTTCTGAGGCATGATAGAAGAGCCTGTGCAGAAGCGGTCAGGAAGATCAATGAAATTGAACTGGGCCGATGTCCAAAGAATTAATTCTTCTGAAGCACGCGATAAATGCGTCATCAACAAAGAGGCCGCTGAACAGAACTCAATGGCAAAATCACGATCACTTACTGAATCTAATGAGTTCTCTGTAGGCGCATCAAAGCCCAATAGGCTAGCCGTCATGTGACGATCGATCGGATAGGTAGTTCCCGCCAATGCAGCGGCACCCAAAGGAGAGCGGTTTACACGCTTACGACAATCCTGGAAGCGCTCAAAGTCACGCTCCATCATTTCATTCCAGGCCATCATATGATGACCAAAGGTCACTGGTTGAGCCGTTTGAAGGTGAGTAAAACCTGGCATGATAGTAGCGGCTTCGCGTTCAGCCAGCATGATCAATCCTTCCTGAAGACGAGTGATCTCCTGACAGATAAAATCAATTTCATCACGAACATACAGACGAATGTCGGTAGCCACCTGATCATTTCGGGAACGACCGGTGTGTAGTTTTTTACCGGTAATACCGATCTTGTCGGTCAGGCGAGCTTCAATGTTCATGTGAACATCTTCAAGAGGGATAGACCACTCCAGATTACCGCTTTCAATATCTTGCTGAACTTCATTAAGACCGTTGATGATTTGCTGAAGTTCGTCTGAGCTTAGGATGCCCGTTTTCTCCAACATGGTCGCGTGAGCGATTGAGCCTGCAATGTCCTGGCGGTACATACGTTGGTCAAACTCAATAGAGGCAGTGAATTTTTCAACAAAGGCATCTACACCTTCTGAAAAGCGTCCGCCCCACTGGCTGTTAGTAGATTTTTGATTGTTAGAAGAATCCGACATGGCTTAATACTCATCCTATGCGCAAAAATTGCGCCGATTATATCACGACATGACGGACTGCGCTAAAGCGAGGAAGTTATACCATCTGGATATGCCAAGGTTCATAACGAACACCTAGCATGTTGTCTTCCGTATAGCGGAAATGAATGATGCCAAGGTCAGCAAGCTCTTTGTAGACATTGGATTTTTCAAAGTGCTTGGTAAAGTTCAACTTACCATAGCCGCGCTGCCCTACATCAAAATCACCGGAGGCATGGAAAGAGTAACCAGGAGGAGCCAAAGAGCGTGACGCTCGAGACAGATTACCCTTACGATCAATCACTTTTTGGAAATAAAGTTGATATTGCTTAACCACGCTTCGCACGCCTGACGTCAGAATCAGATCATCACCGACCTTTTTCTGGAGCGTATTTAGGAAGTGTTCGGATTCACCTTTAAACAAATAGTGACCAGAACCAGGAATTTTGCTTACCTGAGAGCGCTTAATTTCATTGGTTAGATTACCCACTACCTTGTTGCCCATAAAACCGAGGTCCTGAGCATCACGGTAGAAAGTACCTTCTAAAAGATCCAGTTCATCTTTTTTAAAGGCTTCAATCGAGGATACGTTCTTTGCGTATTTCAACATTTGGTCAAACGATAAGATATTGAAATGACCGTAACCTACGTAATTTTTAACCTGAGCAATTTTTTTGTGAACGCTTTTAAGCGTTTGCCACTCAGCGTCTGACAGCCAGACATCACCTTCCAAGTCTTCATCAAAACGCTGAACTTTTTCAAGCATGCGTTGACGCTCTGCTCGTTCAGTATCCTGAGTCGTTTCAACAATGACAGGTTGAGTAGGCGGGATAATTATTTCACTCTGAGCTACCACAATTTTCTGAGGCTCAGACGTTAAAGGTGCGAAGGAAAGAGGTTGAGATGAAGGAACATGTTCAGCAGCAGAAGGCGGCACTGACCCGTGTTTGAAAACAGTATAGGCACCACCAAAGGCTACAGCCGACGCAGAGGTGGCGTATTCCAGGAATTTCCTGCGTGATAGTGTGTTCTTTATACTCAAACCTGATATTAACTCTTTGCTCGCTGACAAAAGTTGTACAGCTTGTTAATAAATTCCTTCGATCTTCATTCAGGTCGGATTTTACGACTCAAAACGAAAATATTCCAGACTGACAATATAGACAACAATAGCCAATTTAACTGGTTTTTTTAACCAATACAAAAAAAGATTGTCAATGTATCAGTGTGTATATCGACCGTTTGAAAATTGACATGAGTTTTAATGCTGAGCGTTCTATTAATTGACGTTTCAGCCAAAAATTAACAGTTTTTAACAGTCTGTTCCACAGTCCGGTAAGTACTTCTTAAATATGGATTCAGCCCTGCCGCTCGCTTTAAGTTCTCGAATGGACTCATTAATCGCATCAATCAGAAATTTGGCTCGAGGGCTCTTTCTAGACACAAACATATGAAACGTTTGAACAGGAAGCTCTGTGAATATTTCCGCACTGACGGTGTCATCAATCATCGGCGTATCGGTAAATAAAGAACCAAAAGGCACAGAATACGCATTCAGGATAATTTCACACCGCCCGCTTTTTAAAAGCCTAAATGCGGAATGAAGATCGCTTGCGGTCACCCTTAGTTGCTCAGGCTTAATTTTATACATTTCATAGTTATAGCCGTGAACACCGCAGACCGAGAAACCTTGTAGGTCAGATAGTTGATTGATTTTAGGTCTTTGTTTGAAATATTGATTGGAATAGAAATACGCATTACCTGTGCTGTAGATGGCGTCTGAAACCAGGTATTTCTTGGAGCGCTCCTCACTAAACGATCCATTTATGAACACTTCAAAAGGAGGATTACCAGAAAAGTTCTCTACCTGATAGAGACAGCGTTTCCAAGGCGTAAGATGAAGTACATGAGAAATTTCTATCTTTTTGAAAATGGCGTCGGTCATTTCTACCATGGCACCAGTGACCTGTTGACCTTTCATGATGGTGTATGGGGGCCATAGATTTTCATCATCACAAATTTCAACCATTTGGGCATTCAAGGCAGTAGCGAACCCAAAAGACACTAATAAAAAAAGCAGACGCTGGCTAAACAGAAAGCAAGATCGACTCATGTTCTTATAGCGCTTTTGAAGCATAAATTCTTTCCTTATCCTGATGATTCCATCACGTTGATTTTATATAGAGATAGGTCGAACCGAATTTATTATGTTAATTTGAAGTAAGCTCCCAACTAAGTCTAAGTGCTTTTGGGAATAATTCGAGCGAAAAGTGCTAAAGAGTACCTGTAGAAAGTATGGCAGTTTTCTTCTGTTTTCTAGGTTATTGAAAAGACAGGTAGTTTTTTAAAAGCTAAACGTTTTGTAATGGGTGTTGAAGAACGTGAATCGTACTTATTTCTTACCTGACCTGTGTAAAAGTACCACTCTGGGTTTGCTGGTCATTGTGGCTGAAGTTATTGCCATTGTTGTGTTACTACTAAAACCCTGGAATGAGATAAGTCTGGAATTGTTTGGCTGGCTCTCCTTGTTCTTACAGTGGATAACCTTAACCTGCTCTGCAGTACTTTGCGGCATGCGCAAATATTTGATGAAACTGCCCGATTCTCTGGCAGCAACGATTACCTATTTAACAATCGTAATGATTGTGGTGTTTATGACAGGTTTTTTGGGGTGGCTTCAGGACGATATGCTCGATTGGAAGCGAATGATTAAAAATGGCTTGGTGGCCTTATTAATTGGTGCATTAATGATTCGCTACCTGTATGTACGAGCCGAGTTAACACAACGTTCACAAGCGGAACTTGAAGCACGTATCGAAGCATTGCAGTCACGCATTCGTCCTCACTTTTTGTTTAATAGTATGAATACCATAGCCAGCCTAATCATGCTGGACCCTGCAAAGGCAGAAAGAGCAGTCGAAGATTTATCCAGCCTCTTTAGAGCAACGCTTGGAGAACACAAATCACAAGTTTTGTTTTCTGAAGAGATTTCGTTATGTAAGAAGTACCTGGCCATGGAATCCTTGAGGCTTGGTGATCGGCTAAAGATCGACTGGGAATTGAATGACTTTCCTGCCACCGTGCGTATTCCTTTATTGACGCTGCAGCCGATACTCGAGAATGCAATCTATCATGGGATCCAGCCATCGTCCCAACCGGGCTGGATCAAGGTTAAAGCAAAACAAGATGCGTCAGGAAAAGCGAAGATTGAAGTTTCCAACTCTGTACCTGAACAGGGCTCGGCCAATCACAGTGGTCAGAAAATGGCACTGAACAATATTCGCGCTAGACTAAAAGCAATATATGGTGAGACTGCTACAGTAGAAGGGCAATACAAGAAGAATTGTTATGTCTCGACAATCATCTATGCTTTTCAATAGTGGTTATGGAATAGGGTTCAGGAAAGGATTTTTTGTGGCTTCATTGGGTGAGGTTAGAACGGATTAGTTTATGCGTGTTCTGATTGTTGATGATGAGCCTTTGGCTCGCGAACGTCTTAAGCGAATGGTGGATGAAATCCCTGATTGTCAGGTGGTTGCAGCAGCTGTAAACGGAAAGGACGCTATTGAACAAGTTGAGAGCAGCCGTCCTGAGGTTGTTCTTATGGATATTCGCATGCCTGAAATGGACGGTCTTCAGGCGGCCGCTAAATTGATCGAACAGAAACATCCTCCGGCCGTAATTTTCTGCACAGCGTATGATGAATATGCTGTAGAAGCGTTTGATGTTCAGGCGCTTGGCTATCTCATGAAACCTGTAAATAAAGAAGACCTTATGCAAGCCTTATCAAGAGCTACCAGGCTAAACAAAGCCCAGCTGTCCGCTCTAGGCAAGCGTACCAAAGAACAGGAGAATTCACCGCCACGTTCACACATCAGCGCGCGTACCCACCGAGGGCTTGAACTCATACCAATAGAAGACATTTTCTATTTTCGTGCAGATCAGAAATATGTCACGGTTCATCATGAACACGGTGAAGTCTTAATCGATGAAACCCTCAAGGATCTTGAAAAAGAATTGGAAGAGCGTTTCTACCGTATCCATAGAAACTGTCTTGTATCCGTTGGTCACCTCGAAGCCATGGAACGCTCCGGACAAGGTCAATACCGAGTTAAAGTTCGCGGTTTGGAAGACAGCCTGGATGTCAGCCGACGCCATGTCTCTGGACTTAGAAAATTGATGCAGTCCCTGTGAATGCATCTCTATTCTTATAATCCCGTAGATTCCTTATCAAAGACACGCCAATTTAGATGCTTTCCATGCATCTTTGATATTGGTCAGTATTTCAGATGTTACTGACCTTTCCTCTCTGGTAGCATAACCCCTTATTCTGTATCCAACTTATCTACATCTTTTGAGATTGTTATGACGACCAAGACCCTTCGAATTGCAACGCGCAAAAGCCCACTTGCTTTGTGGCAAGCTGAATACGTTAAAGCACGACTACAAGACGCTCATCCAGGCTTGGAAGTTGAGTTGGTCGCCATGTCGACTCGCGGCGATAAAATTCTAGACGCGCCATTAGCAAAAGTAGGCGGTAAAGGTCTGTTCGTAAAAGAACTGGAACGCTGCATGCTGGATGGTGAAGCAGACATTGCTGTGCATTCCATGAAAGATGTTCCTATGGAGTTTCCAGAAGGCTTGGGTTTAGCCACCATTTGCGAACGTGAAGACCCTCGAGATGCGTTTGTATCAAATAAATTTGATTCAATTGATGAACTACCAAGAGGCGCGGTAGTAGGAACCTCCAGTTTACGTCGTCAATGCCAATTAATGAAATCTCGCCCGGATCTTGAAATTAAATGGCTTCGCGGGAACGTTCAAACACGCTTATCCAAATTAGATAACAACGAATATGATGCGATCATTTTGGCTTCTGCGGGTTTAGTGCGTTTGGAAATGGAAGATCGCATTGCTGAGCGTATTGCACCGGAAGTGAGCCTGCCAGCGGGTGGTCAAGGCGCGGTTGGTATCGAATGTCGTATAAACGATGAAGAGACCCTTGCCCTGTTGGCACCGCTTCATGACAAGGCAACAGCAACGCGCGTATATGCAGAACGCGCAATGAACCGTCATCTGGAAGGCGGCTGTCAGGTGCCAATCGCATGTTACGCAGAGCTTCAAGGGGAGCAACTGTGGTTAAGAGGCTTGGTGGGTTCCCCTGATGGAGAAACCATCTTGCGTCATGAAGTTCGCGGTGATGCCTCTGATCCTGAAGCATTAGGTATTGAAGTGGCTGAAGAACTGTTGGCCCAAGGCGCCAAGAAGATTCTGGATGATGTATACAACGCACAAGACTAATTCGGTCTTGTTCCTCATAACTGGATCTCTCAGTTAATGAAATTTCTTATCACCCGCTCTGAACCCCATGCATCTCAGTTAGCATCGCGACTGAAGAGCATGGGTATTGAGTCAATTCATACCGAAGCCATGAGCATCGAGCCTATCCCTTTATCGGGAGAGTCACGATCTCATCTAATGAACCTCGACCTGTTTGACTATGTCGTGGTTGTCAGTGCCAATGCGGCTAACATTCTGGCAGATCATATCGATCGCCTTTGGCCTCAATTGCCTGTCGATATTGAATGGGTCGCCATAGGCAAGGCAACCGCGCATAAACTTTCAGATGAAATCGCCGAACTTCCTTCTTACTGCATTCACACGCCTGATGGTGTTGATAGTGAAGCATTACTGAGCTTACCGATCTTTAAGCAATCGCTAGATGGCAAGAAAGTACTGCTAGTCAAAGGCGAGGGTGGCCGGAACCTAATCCAGCAGACACTGACTGAACAAGGGGTGTCCGTTACCGAGTTACCTCTGTATCGAAGGGCTCCAGCTTATCACAATGCTAAGATCGCCCAAGATTTCTATCAAGACGGTTTAGACTTTATACAAATCGCCAGTGGTGATGGCTTTTTGAGCCTATTGGCACTTTTAAATCACAACGCGACTCAAAAGATGCGTATTGACCGCAATGCTCGTTGGATTGTGCCGAGTGAGCGAGTGGCTCAGTTGTTAATTTCCCACGGCATTAATGAGAGCGCTGTTTTGGTAAGTAATGGCGCTTCAAATGATGCGCTTATTGAAACCTTATCCTCAGAATCCGTTTGAATACTCTTCTCAATACCACGCAAGAGTCGCTTATTCACCAGTTACAGGGTTATACTGCTTTAATTACATATGGATGAGATGTCACCATCCAAATAACGACTAGAATTAAGGCGTTAGCTGATAGAGAGGCGCTTGGATGCAAGATTCAGATAAACAGGAAAATCAAACCCAAACGGAACAAGTTTTGGTCAATCAAAATACAAAGACCGAAGAATCTTCCGTTGCTTCTGAAACAGAAACATCTTCAGATCAAACCAGCCATAAAGGTACTGAAGAGGAGTCTGATAAACCCAAGGCTCCAGAGGTCGCAAAGACAGAAACGCCAACGAATAACACTGCTAAAGAAAAAGTAGCGTCCCCAACGCCTACAACCTCAGAAAGACCTATCACCCCTGCGAAACCTGAAAAGTCTTCCTTTGGTGTTGTGCTCCAGTTAATCGTAATTCTGCTTATTGCTGGACTGGCAGCTGGCGGCTATTGGCTATTCGAACAAAACAAACATCTGCAACAACAAATCTCCAGTCTGAAAAAAAGCCAGATACTGATTAAAAAGGATCAAGACGAAAGTAAGGATTCACTAACACAGCTTTCATCATCACAGGAAGCCGCAGTAAAAAGCCTTGCCCAACTAGCCGGAGAAAACGAACAACAGCAAAAACAACTGGTTTATGTCTCCGAGCAAATGGCCAGCTTGACCGGTGTTCGTCGCCAGGATTGGGAAATCGCTCGACTGGAATACTTACTAAAAATTGCGTCTCAACGTTTGCAATTAGATGGCGATCTTGAAGGCGCAATTGCAACGTTACTTGCTGCCGATGAATACCTCAAACTATTAGATGACCCACGTCTGATTTCAGTCCGAAAACAAGTGTCGCAAGACCTATTAGCATTACAGCAAGCCGATCGAATTGATCGTACAGGTGCTTATCTGGCGCTGGATACGCTGATCGAACAAGTGCCTGCCTTGCAACCAGACCAACCTCAGTTTGAAGTCGTAGATGATAAAACGACAACGAGTGATGTACTGGCTACTTCAGAAACGAATTTTGCCTCATGGCTTACGAATAAATTAGATGGATTAGTTCGCCTAACACCGAACGAAGTGAAACCCTCCGCTAGCTGGTTATCCAGTGATGCAAAAGCACAATTCAATGCCATGCTGACATTGCGTTTATTGCATGCTCAACAGGCGCTTATGGCAGAGAATCAGGCCGTCTACGATGCAGCTCTGGCACAAGCTAAGCTATTACTGGAAACACTTTATCTGGGACGCTCAAGTTCAAATGCGTTTATCCAGGAGATTTCTCGCTTGCAGGAAAAGAAAGTCTCTATGGCTTCAGTAGACATAGGCGGTTCACACCAATTATTAAAACAATACCAGGAAGAAGCCCAGCAAAAGCTTAGAGAACATCTAATGCGCTCTATGATCAAGGGCGAGAATGCTAATCCAGCAACCAGTAAAGCGTCAGTAGAAGGGCAGTAACCATGAGAGGTATTGTTCTTTTTGCCGTTGTTTTCTTATTAATTGGTGCTAGTTTTGCCTATCTAGCAGGCGAAGATAAGGGCTATGTATTAGTCAGCTATTCAGGCTATACCCTTGAAACCAGTTTCTGGTTTGCCACTCTGGTCTCACTGATTGGTTTAAGCTTGTTCTATTGCGTTATCCGTATTTTCAACTTAACCATGACCGCACCTAAGCAGTTAAAGTTCTGGAACAAAGAACGTGTTCGTAAACGCGCTTTATTCACTGCAATGGAAGGCTTGGTAGAGTTTGCTCAAGGTAACTGGTCTAAAACGGAGAAGTTTCTGAAAGGCAGTCTAAAGGATTCTAAACACCGTATTGTTCACTACCTCGCGATGGCTAGGGCAGCTCATGAACAAGGCAAAGCCGATGAATGTGACCACTTGCTAGCCACGGCTCTGAATGAATGCCCAAAGCATGAATTAGCAATTTATCTTACCCAGGCACAAATTCAATTAGATCGTGGTTTGTACGAACCTGCGTTAGCTACTTTGGTAAGAGCTCGCGAGTTAGCCCCAAACCATAGATTCCTACTGAAGCTTCAAAGTACGGCCTATCTAAAACTCAAAGATTGGGTTCACCTAAAAAACCTGTTGCCTGAGTTGAAGAAGCGTAAAGCCCTTTCAGAGAATGAAATCGCTACTCTGGAACGCAGAATCACCAAGTCGTTTCTTACCGATAAAATGCAAGCCGTTTCCAAATCCACAGATAAGGAAAAGGCGTACAAAGAGCTTCAGCAGTTCTGGAAATCCTTACCTGTGGCAATGCAAACCGATGCCCGTACGGTCATTCATTATGTGAACTTCTTGCGTCAGGTAGATCAGGAAGGCCAGGCTGAACGCGTAATTCGCCACTTCTTGCATCATCAGTGGGTGGATAAACTGGTTTATCTTTATGGCCAGATAAAAGGGGATGATGTAGCCCGTCAGCTGCTCGAAGCTGAACGTTGGTTACAGGATCGCCCTCACAGTGCCGTATTGATGCTAACCCTGGGTCGACTGTGCTTAGCTAATCAACTTTGGGGTAAAGCCCGAGAGTATTTTGAAATCAGCTTGAGACTGGATCAGAACGCCGAAATCTACGGCGAAATGTGTCGTCTACTGGGCCACCTAGGGGAATACGAAAAATCCAACCAATACTTCCGTCAAGCAGTCTCAATGATGACCGATGGCTTGCCGGATTTGCCTATGCCTAAGCCTCGCAGTGGCGTTGGAGAGTTTGAGTTCGATCCTGAGGCTTAAGCCAACTTATTGTGATCAAATATCTAATATTATCCGATATAAGGGGTGAATGATTTCTCATTCGCCCTTTTTTATTGATAAATAACTCTAAAAAATACAGTTATAATCTCTCCCCAAATAATAATCACGCTAACTCGGATCTCTAATCTGTTGGCTTCTTCGCCAGCTATTAACAAAAGCTAATGGAAGGCTTTTCTGATTAAGCGATAATGTAGAGTTTACTAATTCAGGATGCTTTGAAGTCATGTTGTTTGCACTCATTCGAACAATCATTTTTTATGTCGTCATCTTCTTTTTGTCGATTGTTCTAAATTCAATAGGAATCATCGTAGGTGTTTTCCTACCTTATGAGCTTCGGTATAAGTTCATTATTACCTCTTGGACATCCAGCTTTATTTGGCTTCTTAAAGTCATTTGTGGAGTTAAGTACGAGGTAACCGGGCAACACAACATCCCCAAGAAACCCTGCTTGATTAGCAGTAATCACCAAAGTTCTTGGGAAACCTTCTTCCTTCAATCGATTTGTACGCCACAGACACAGGTAATTAAGCGTGAGTTGCTGTGGATTCCTTTCTTCGGCTGGGCCTACTCACTGCTAAAACCTATTGCTATCAATCGTGGTGATAAGCAAAGTGCACGCGCTCAGGTCATGGAGCAGGGCAGTGCTTATCTTAATTCTGGAATTTGGGTACTGATTTTCCCGGAAGGCACTCGTAACCCACCTAAACAGCTTGGTCGTTACGCTCGAAGTGGAGCCGCCTTGGCCATTAATGCTGAAGTTCCTGTATTACCTATTGCTCATAACTCTGGACATTTTTATATCAACAAAGAATTCATAAAGTACCCAGGCACCATTCAGGTTCATATTGGCCAGCCGATTTCTAGTGAAGGTAAAACGGCAGAACAACTGACTGATGAAATCAGAGCCTGGACAGAGAAGTCTTTGCAAGTGATTGAAGGGGAAGTTGAAATTTCTTCCGTTGCGAATGAGCAGTCGGTGGTTGGTTAAGCAGCTCAGTCCTTCTCATGACTTAACCCTCTAATATCCATTCCTTGTATTGGAAATGAAGGAAAACCTGCGCTCAGCCACATTAAATCAATACTAAATAGTGTACTTTTTAGAATCACTGTTTATTTACTGATGCGCCATGCTTTTCAGATCTCAATGAAGTATTAGATAGTATTGTACTTAACGATGTGGATTAGGATCGCATGGATAAGGAAGGGCTCCCCTATGATAAGCTATACAAAACTATTCGGTGGTAATCACCTTAAGAAGACAGCATACAACTCGAGATCATCTTATAAGCATTTCAACACCATTCTTATGCTCCCGATGGTCGCTGTCTATCAATCAATAAAATGATAAGTGTTTATCATTGGTCTGATAATCATTAGAATTGCTGCTGTCTATGTTTGATTAGCTGGTTTCCCGCATGAATCGTAAGAAGAAGCTCAACTCTATCCTTAAGAAACGCTTGAAGAAGGCGAACGCAAAATTGGCTCCGAAAAAACCTTCCGGTTATGTCTCAAAAAGTGAGCGGGCCAAACTAGAGCAGGAAGCAGCTGAAAATAGTTCGGAAACGTCTAACACGACAGCAATCGATCATACGGATCAGGATTGAGCTAGGATTATTTCGCCAAGAACAGAAAGAGCACTTTTGGATTACTTGAGTTAATGAAAGTTACTTCAGCTCTGTCTCGTCATACACAACCACTCGATTTCTTCCTTGTTGCTTAGCCGCGTATAAGGCTTTGTCTGCATTATGCACCAAGTCTTCATAATTTAATCTGGAGTTTGGTGTCATAGTAGCGACACCAATCGAAACAGTTATATCGATGACCTGTTCTTGCCACTGAACCGGGGATTTCTCAATCGCCTTCCTTATGGTCTCAGCCACAGACTCGGCGCCTTCTTGATGGGTACTTGGTAGAAGTAAAATAAACTCTTCGCCACCATACCGAGCGACCACATCGGCCGCACGATGAAGCGAAGTTCTGCAAATTTCAGCAATGCATCACCGCACGGATGACCCCAGGTATCATTGATGCGTTTAAAGTGATCTGCATCCATCATGACGACACTAAGCTCATCCACAGTCCGGGATGATCTGCGCCATTCTTTATTCAACTAACTATCAAAGCTCTGTCGATTTCGTATCTTGGTGAGACCATCGATTTCACTCAGGCGCTTCATTTCCTCATAGGCTTTCTGAAGCTGTTCTGTGCGCTCATGAACTTTATGTTCTAACTCTTCATTGGCTTGTTGCTGTATAGCCAAAGCTTCGTATTGCGCTTTTATCCGATGGCGGCGTTCAAGATGTATACGATAGGCCATCGCCAATGAAAGCAGAAGTACCTGAATCGATGAGCCGATAATCATCGCGTATTCAGAAAGGAAGACATAAGGCAGTACACCGAGTTTATTCAATGCAAATACGGTGGTTCCTATCAAGGAGAAAGAGAAGGCCAAAATGTAATAGCGCGCCAACACATGGCCTTTCTTAATAAGATAAACACCTAACGCCAAAATCAGTATCGAGGTGATTACGGCCATCACGGCGATAGGTCGAATTGTAATGGCATAAGGAACGAAGAGCGCAAAGACCAACAAACCGACACCTACCCAGCCAAAGTAACCAACCCATTTTGAAAGCGTAGGGCGCTCGCCCTTGATTCCCAAGAACTGGACAGAGAAGAATGAGATGCTGGCAATGCAGGTGGTCACAGCCACCGTAAGCGCAAACTGATTCACCACTGGAAGTTAGGCCAGAGATATTGAAACAAGATTCCACGGATGCTTAATTGGGACATGGCTAACGCCAATACACTGATCACATACCAGAGATAGGGCATCTCTTTGATACTAAGGAAGATAAGAAAGTTATAGATTGCCAGAGCCAACATGATGCCTGCAAAGAGCATCAACATGGCAAAGTCACGTTCGTTTTCCGCTGAGAACTTGTGCTCTTCCCAAAGAACGGAATTGCACCACCGGTCTCAACCCGAACTAACACCAAGTAGTCTTTGTCTTTATCAAAGTGCATTGGAAAAAGGAAATTACGATTTGGAACTGGACGACTATCAAAGGGCAGGGCGCTACCGGTTTTATAGCTCTTAACCTTAACGCCATCTTCAAAGAGGAAGACATCAAGATGATTCAACACTGGATAGGATATCTCCAGAATCCGCTCCATTGTTTCATCCGGTTGAAGGTTCACCGCAAACCAGGTGGGTGTAGCATCAAAGCCTAAGTTAGGCGTTTCGCCTGTGGTCACTTGCCAATCATACTGAGTTACATGCTCTGCAATGTATTCAGGGGTCATCTCACTTTCAGCGTCCTGAATGTAAGACACCGAAGTACCCAAGTTGATTTCCAGGCTCTGATCTATAACAACAGATTTAAGCGTTGATGCTCTAGCAATTGAAGAATGGAAGCTAGAGGCAATCAAAAGCATAAACAGCAGAGCTAGATACAAGCCCTGCTTTAACAAGCGATGAGCATTAAATGTCATTGGATAACCGATGGTTATTAGACCGTTATTTAATCATAGACGAGCTGATTCCTTACATAACAGTTAATTAATGTATATTTAGTTGAATATTCAGACACAAAAATGTATGGTTCCCCTCGATATTGCAACTAATATTTAGAGGGATGGTTTGCGCTAATGTATTCGGAGTCTAATTGAGGGGCTTAATCCTCGCTCCACGATGAGCTCCGCGCTAGAAA
>Ga0255772_10000417_pt1 | contig 41754 bp, 30 predicted proteins | sample 071ome_34_FD_179970 | JGI IMG/M metagenome (GOLD analysis project Ga0255772, IMG submission 179970) | Coastal salt marsh microbial communities from the Groves Creek Marsh, Skidaway Island, Georgia - 071411BT metaG (version 2) | ecosystem: Environmental > Aquatic > Marine > Intertidal zone >...
GGAAGGTCCGCCGTTTTTTATTCGGCCCGTTCGTCTAGTGGTTAGGACACATGGTTTTCATCCATGCAACAGGAGTTCGATTCTCCTACGGGCTACCAGATTATGAAAGAGATGATACAATTAATAGGAAGGTATTTGTGAAAAAAGAAACGAAAAGAATACATAAAGAGACCGCGACTCAAATAGCAACTGGATTGGTCATTAATTACCCCCTAAATCTCTTTCTATTGTATGTTTACATTGAGAGATTCAATATTACAGATCCAATAATATTGGGTACCATGGTGACCCTGGTGATGACTGTCGTTGCCTATACAAGAATCTTTTTGTTAAGATCATATTTCAGTAAAAAATATAAATAAATTAAACGCGCTAATCACGACTAGTTCCTAGCCATGAAACCCCGTATATCATTAAAGGAGTTAGTTTATTATGAAAGGTATACCTTCAATTAAGTTCGGTTTGAATACCGAAAGTGGTAATCAATATAAAGCTGGTTTAACAATCATCCATCCAAAAGACAATCCTGTCACCCAACAAGAAGAATGGAAAGTTGCTTTTAATATCGTAAAAGATTTAATTGAATCCGGTGTCACCAAAATGGGTGAAGGATATTGTATCAGTGTTTCCGATATTTGTCTAAATCTATGTAAACAAAATGGTCTTTCAGCATCATTGTTAGAAGTTAAATTAAGTATCGTAGATCAAGAAGACGGCACTACTCATATGGTCGGACATGATGTATCTTGGGAAAAAAATTCTCATACTAAAGTAAGTACTCATGTTGTTGTTGCTATTAATGCAGAAATCCCATTCTTTATGGATCTATCAATTGCTCATAGACTTCCAAATCAAATGCAAGCTGTTATGAATGTAATAAAAAATGAAGGAAGTAAAATAATATCTAATTTTGTATTTGGTAAAAAGACAGGATTTTTATATCAAGAAAAGGTTGATGGTGTTAGCGTTCCAAAATTACATCAAATAAGTATACTTGATAGAATGGCAACTGATAGATTTATTTTTTCTGAAATGAAACAATTAAAGATACTCAACATAATCGGTATCGTTATTTCCTCCTTTGCATTAATCAATGTAATGGGAAAAATTCTCCTCGATTGGTACAACTAATTTCTTAAGACAAAAAAAGAAGGAACCCGGAGGTTCCTTCTCAATGATTCCGAAGAATCGTTTTTGTGGTTAGTTGACCTAACTCTTCTTATACTAAGATTAGAATAAGTTGCTAACAATAACTTTTCTGTAGTATCTGTTAAGATCAGCTGTAAGAGCACCAAGGCCTTGGCTAGAAACGTCACCTTGAGCGAATGGGTTTGCGACCATTCCGTAACGTGTCTTGAATCCAATTTTTGGTTGGAAGCTGTTCTCACCAACCGCACGTACCATTTGTAGAGGAACGTATGGGCAGTAGAATAAACCTGCATCAAATGCAGATGAACCCTTGTAACCAACTACCATGTAGTTAGAACCTGCGAATGGGTCAACATATACTCTGAATCTACCGTTAAGAACACCAGCAAAAGTATTGCCTGTGTCATCAACTTCTAAAGTATTTGAGTTAAGAGCAGGTGTGTAATCTAATACACCAGCCATTTGTAATGCAGAAGCCACGTCAGAAGAACAAATAACAACGTTACCTTTTCCTCTTCTTGTTCCTTTAGCAATAGCGTTAGCTTCTTGCTCGATTTGGAACATAAGACCTTTGAACTTCTCAACAGACCATCTACCGTTTGCATCAACGTCTAAGTCGAATGTACCCGGTGTAGCTGCACCTGTTGCGCCTGGAACAGCAACAGCATAAATTGTTCTAACAACTTCTCTATTGATTTCAGTTAAGATTTCAGTTTGAAGAATGTTAGCCAATTCTGTTTCAGCATCCAAGCCATGAACAGCTTTAAGGTCCTGAGCAAGCTCAGTTGTGTATTCTGCTTTCAAAGCACGAGTCTTAGCAGAAACGGTTACTTTCTCAATTGAGAAGGCCATTTCAGCATAGTTAGTCCCTTGACCATCACCTAAGGCTTCAGCAGCAGCTGTAGTCATACCAGTACCAGTTGTAATTAACTGAGTATTAGCATTTGGTAATGTATTAGCGTGAGCTCCTGTACCAGCAAAGCCTGTATCAGCTTCGTTGAATAGAGCTTCAGCACCAGCTTGTGAACCATATCTTGCTCTCATCGCGAAGATAAGACCTGTAGGACCAGTCATAGGCTGAACACCACAGATATCATAAGCGATAAGGTTAGGAACGGCTCTTCTTACTAATGAGATAAGGATTGGGTCATAACCTGCACCAGGACCAGCTGGAGCAGAACCACCTGTAAATCCACCGGTTGTACCGACGTCATTAGTAGGAGCTTCTGAAAGCAAGCTTGTCATGTTAGCAGATAGATCACCAGTTTCCTTAAGTGCTCTTTCTGTATTCTCAAGAATAGTAGCAGTTACTGCTTTTCTATGAGAATCGCTAATTGGTGAAAAAGATTCGTGCTCGAGAATGGGCCCCCACTTTTCCACTAGTCTTGAATAGTTATCCATTTTGGATCTCCTTTATTAATATTAATTTAATTAAAAACCAATTTATTAATTATTCTTTTTTCTAGTGTTGAAAGCTTCAACAAGAGCATTAATAGAAGAGTAATCAGAAGTTGGTTTAGTTACTTCCTGTTCTTCTAGAATAATTTCGTCATCTTCGTCCTGAACATCTTTCTTTTCAACAAGAGGCTTGTCAGAGAAGAATGACTCCTTAATTACTTGAAGATTTTCTGCATAAGCGTCAAGATCTTCAATATCAAGCTTTTCAGACAATACTTTCAATCTTTCTACCTGATTCTCAGATAAACCTTCTGAAAGTTCGTCAAATTTTTGTTCTGCTTTGTAAGTAGCAATTTGCTTTTGTAATTCGATATTCTCGTTTACTAAATCATTTGCTTTACCTTCCAATTCAGAAACTGTTGTCTCTAAGTTTGCTACAACGTCAACTGATTCTTCATCAACTGATACGTTGTGCTCTACGAATAAGTTCTTAAGACCTGACATTAATGATTCTGCCATTTCAACTTTAATTCCAGCTTCGATAGCAATTTCATTTTCTGACATCCATTCAGAAACAACGTAGTCTAAATACTTATCAACATTTTCAGTAATAGTATCTAATTTCTCAGTTACTGCTTCATTCAATGCTTCGTCTAAAGACTTAGTTAATTCTTCACGAATTGTCTCAGTTCTTTTATTTACTTCTTCGTTTAATGCGGCTTCAAATACAAGACTAATCTTGCCTTTGAACTCTTCGGATAAATCTTCGCCTTCGATGATAGATGCAATTGAAGATTCCACCACAACCTCTTCGATTGTTTCGACTTCTTCAGTTGTTTCAACTTCTTCCGCTGTAGGAACTGGCTCTCCAGCTTTACCTTGCTCAGGTGTTACTTTCTTAGCATCTACAGGGCCTTTTGGCTCGTCAGTAGTTGTTTTCTTCAGCTTGTCCTTTTTGCCTTCGCCACCCTCAGGTGCCACAGGTTGAGGTACACTAGAAATACCATCATCAGCAACGAATGTGTTTTTCTCGTCTGCCATTATTTTTCTCCTTTAAATTTGTTATAAATCTACAAATATTTAATTATAATAAACTTGACTGTTTTTATTTATAAAAAGTTAATTTCTCAAAGAACGAACGAATGTTTCAAACATTCTTGTTGCCGTTGCTTCATCAATAGTCCTTACTACTCTATTCACTTTCTTTTCAACTTCTTCAACAATATTTTCGATAGCCTGAGTGGCTTTCCAATTGCCAGAAGCAATATCGTAGTAATATTCTACATTCTCCATGATACCATTTACGAATGCATTTGGTGCTGAAGGGTCAGTGACAATATCAACAGTAGAAAGATGGAAATCCTTTTGAACTTCCATTACTCCATCTCTACCTGCCTTGACCGAACCAAGACCTCGAGTTGAAACTCCGATCTTTACTCCTTCGTCTAATAGGCTTTTAACGATTTCCCCCATCGGTGTTGATAAGATTTTTGCCTTACCATAAAAATCGTTGCCATCACGTTTCATTTCAGTAATCAAATGCGAAACGCGATCCCCGTTGATTTGTGGACCATCAGGGTGCCCTAACTCTCCGAGTGCTCTTTTAGTTTGAATAAATTCTTTATCATAGCGATTCATTTCGCTTTCTAAAGTAGCACTTGGATAAATTCTTCCGTTGCGATTTTTAATATCGCCTTGCATGAAGATTCCTTCGATAAAGTAATTCTTTTTACCGTCTTCTTTTTGCTCAGTAATTACTTCTACAAAATCTTCTGTGTATTCTGCTATTAATCTCATATCTATTCCCTATTAAAAACTATTTATAATCAGTTTATGCCCTATATGCTATCTTTGTCGCCCAGACCGCGGCGGCCGCTCCCGCAGCCGTTAGTGAATGAGACGATTCCTTTTCAACATAAATTGTAGCACCAGGACTAACAAAAACTTCTCCTGCAGTTTCTACTACAATAATAGATTCAGGTACTGTACCTGTATTCGTTACCGAAGCAATAGTAGCATCAAAAATTGTATTTGCTCCACTTGTTATATTAACTGGAACACTTAGTGGTTTAACTATGCTCGGCATCTTTAATATTCCTTATACTGTTTTAGCAAAATCTAAAATTTCGTTGTATCCTGCTTCATCAGCAATGAATACACTGTACATTTCATTTTTGTTTGTTTCTGTTAATTCTTCAAACATTCTGTTTAAAGTATCTGCATCTTCTTCTGAAATTTCAATTACTTCGTTGTTTTGTAATGTAAAAGAACCCGCTTCGATACTTTCGTATGCCATACCTGCTTTAGTAAAAATCTTTGAAGCAGATAAAGGTTTAGCATTAACCATTTGATCTCCTTTTGCATAAGCATATAGAGATTTAACATTTGAGAATACTTCTGCTAATTTGTTTTGCCACCATTCTTCAGGATCTTGTCCTTCCATTTTCAAATAGGATTGAATTTCTTCTGATGCATAACAAATAAAATGTAATTGTTTCAACATCATAGGAATTTCTTGTTGGGGACTTTCAAGCAATTCTTCCTCGGTTGAAACTTTATTTAACATTTCTTTGAATGTCATTTGAATTGTTTTTCCATTTGAATCTTTAATGGTAACTTGTGTAGGACTTGTTTTTGGTTTGTCCTCACCTTTTAAAACTTTTTTCTTTTGAACTTCAGGCTCAATAGTTTTAGATGCTTCTGTATCATCGGCTTCTTTTGTTTCTGCTTTTTTAACAGGTTTCTTTTCTGCTTTTAATACTTTATCATCTGAACAACTACCTTCCTGCATACCTTTAATTTCATTGCCGCAGCAAGAACATTCTTTACCAATTTCTTCAACCTTATGTTCTCCGCCACAATGTTCGCAAGATTCGTCACAACCGCAAGAAGCTACCAATTCTTCTTTTTTAACTTCTTTGCTGTTTGATACTCCAAGAATCTCTACAATTGATTTTCTAATAGGTGTTGTTGATTCTTCAACTTCCTCTTGTGATTTGCCATCACCTGTACCTCTATCAGGCAATGTTTGTGATACACGTTTCTTATACGCTTTATCGTAATTTACATCGCCTTTTTGGTCAGCAGGCCTTGCTGCTTCTCCTTTGCCAGGAATCTCACCTGTGAAGACATGGTCAGGAGCAACAGGATGTTTGATTAACTCAATCGTATGTTGATCCTTAAAGCGTCTTTCTTCAGGTGCCTTTGGTTGGGCAACTTCTGAAACTAGATCTTTAAAATTTTTCATGTTTAGTCCCTAATTTAATTTCTATATTACCTTTATTTATATTATTAAAACGGTTCGTCCTCTTGATGACCGCCTGCTTCCTTTTCAGCCGCAATTTCATCTTCCATTTCTTGTTGTTCTTCTTCAGTCATTTGAAGAATATTTTTCGTAATCCACTGATGAGAGAAATACTTACCAGTGTATTCTGAAACATCTCTAAGAGTATTCAATCTTTCTCTTAGAATTTCAGCTTCTTTTAATTCTTCAAAATAATTATCTTTAACAAAGTCATAACGAATATCATTTCTAATTTCTGCGAACTCTTCAGGTGTTAATATACCTTTGAGTATCAATTGCTTCTCTAATACCATATTAAATATCCATGAGAAGCGAGAACGAATTCTCCTAATAAATTTACCAAACTTTAGTTCATCACGAGTAATCTCAGATGTTCTACCAAAGGTTGCCATAGCTTCTGGTTCTAAACGGCTTAAAGGTACCTTCAACGCCTTGTATAATTTACGTTGAAAATACTCTAAGTTTTCGTTACCACTCAATCCTGGTGCATTACCTCCTGCGAGGGTATCAACTTCAGTTGATCTTTCTCCACCACGACGAGGGAACCAAAAGTCCTCGGTCATTGTTAGCATCTTTCGAGAATCGGTAATTTCACCGGTTGACGAATTATACTGTAACTTGTTTTTATGACGTGCCATCATATCTCTAAGATATTGTTCTGCCTTGTTCTTAGGCAGATTGCCCACGTCAATATAAAAAATTCTTCTTTCAGGTGCTCTTGTTAACGTGTAAATAACAACAGCATCTTCCAACATTCTAAGCTGATTTAAAGCTTTTCCTGCTGGATGTAAATGAGATAATACTAAACTATTATTCTCATTCATTAAGCCCGATGTTACTCGAGCTATACTATCTTTAGCAATCTTGATTCCTGAAGTACTACTTGCTGGAGAACTTACTCCACCTGTACTTGTATTTTGGAACCCTGTTTCAGAATACATGTAATACTCGTTTTTAACTTTCTTAACAGGTATTCCTGAATGCTTGTCCTTTTGTTTCTTATCAACTTCTCGAATTAATTTTAGTTTTCGAGGATCAACATAACGTAATTCTAATACACCTTTCTTAACATCTTCAGGATCAATAATAATATGATAATTTAATCTTCCATCAACATAAAATTTCTGAAACATATCATATGAATTATTAGTAAAGTCAAATAATGCAAGAACGTTATCAAATTCATTAATAATACTTTTCTTTACTTTATCTGGTAGATCTGTTTCTCCTAAAGAGATTTCAACAACTCTATCATTAGTATCAACACTAATTGCTTCATTAACAATGTCATCAATAGCCTGAGAAACTTCAGGCTGCATTGCCATATGACGATATCTTGTAATTAATTCAGATTCCGTTTTAGCGGAACCTTCCATATCAAGTATCGTATTATAAAAACCACCAAGAGCATTACCAACGGTAATCGCTCCATCATCATTAGAAGGTTCAGCAAAGGAGACTGGAAGTGTAGTCTCCTCTTCTGCCCTCTTTATATCAAAGCCAAAAATTTTCAAAATATCACCTATTTAATTATGTAGTAGGAATACCAGTATTTCCTTCAACTGTCCACATGTCGTAGTCGAAGTCAACTGTGAATTCCTGAATTGCGTCAGCTCCATCCCATGTCATTGCCATTGTGCTAACTGATGTTGGGAATAATCCCTCAAATTTGTATGATCTCAATGGATCTCCATTTCTACTATAATGTGTAATTAATGCATCAGATTTATAATCTTGAGGTAAACCCGAGATGTTAGTTTGATGCGAATTAATTGCATTCATCCAAGCTTCAAATGCGTTACGAATTTGATAATCTTCATCGTTAATTACAGTTACCTGCCAAGTCGAGAATTTTCTAGAACCAGAATATGCAATCTCTCTTCCAAAATAAGAAACCTTAAAAGAGGATACATCTGATGACGGTATGTTTGCTGCTTTTACCATAAATGGAACTTTAAAATCAGCAACTGGGTCAACAGGGTTGAGAATCTGAACTTGGAAAAGGTTAGCACGAGCGCCACCGCCAGTTAACTGGGATTTGAACTCATTAATATTAAATGCCATTCTTTTTCTCCTTTATTAAAAATTATTTATTAGGCTAATGACCCAACAATTTCATCAAACTCAACGCCGCTTCTTGTTGCCACGAAGGTTAATTCAATTACATTAATTGAACGTGCAGGCTTAATAAAGATATTAGCTCTGAACTTACCTTGGTCAATAATAGACGGTGTATTTACTGTTGTATCAGATACCACTCTGAAATCAACAATACCTCTTTTACCTTGAATGTCTCTTAAGAATGGTTCAACAATTCCTTTAAATTGAGCTTGAGTAAACTCGTCGTTCAATTCAAATAAGAATGATTCTGCAGCATTGGCAATTGCCTTTTCTACCGCAATAAACAATCTTCTAACGTTGATACTATCAAATGCGCTATTAGCACCTAATCCTGTCTTATCACCAAATAAAACAATTCCTCGTCCTGTTTGTGCCATGACTGGGTTAACATTTGCACTGTATAGTTGATCTCTTTGAGCCTTATTAGGATTAAAGGCAAGTTTAACAACATTCTTGATTACACCTTTACGGAAACCGGCAGGAGATTCAAAAGGTTCAACTCTTGAAGCAAGACCTGCGATATCACCGTTAAGTGGGGTATATCTGTATACATCATTATATCTGTCATATCTATACTTATAACCTGAATCCATTACATAGTAAGAAGAACTTGGTAAGCTATTCTTATATGCAATAATATTTGCTAATTTAGCTTCAGATTTGCTTTCATCAACAACATCTGATTTAGCAGGCGAAATAAACGCAACTGCATCTTTTCTGTAATCAGCAATATTTGAAATAAGGTATGTAGCAAGATTACCACTATCGTCACCTTTACCTTGTAATACGAAAGATACATCAATCTCATTTGAAGATTTGAATAAATCGTAGGCACCGGCAAGGTCGGCTAATGTTGCTGCAGTTTCTGTTCTACCATCTGTACCTAATGCTAATGATTCATATTCAGAAGTTTGAGCTTCGAAGTGAGCAGTATTAGCAACAGTAACCCAAGAAGATTCTTGAGCAATTACTTCTCTATAGTAATTTGTTTTACCGTTTGATAGTTTTGCACTTTGTGATGTAGAAACATCAGAATAAATTTCTAATACAGTATCTGGTGTTCCGGATATTGAACCATCTTCATCAATAACAGCAATATGGAAATTGCCTGTTGCTGGAGCTTTTCCAAATAATCCTGAGAATGCCCATTTCTTTGTAATACTTAATTTATTTAATTCTGTCTCTGCTAATCTGTATGGTTGACCTAAAGTAATAGTATATCCATATGATGTAACTAAACTGGTGTTAGCAGTTTCATCGCCTGCAGAATCTCTCCATTCTTCAGCAATTGAAGAAACTGGTATTGATTGATAACCTACTGAATCGTTACCGATGACAAATATATCACCTGCATCAATTGTTGTAGTATCAATTCTATATGCTGGTGCAACTTCAAATTCAACTGAAGTAGCATTAAAAGCAATTGTTTGGTTAATGGAAGTATTACCTGTGATTCTTGATGAAGTAATATTACTTACTTCAATAAGATCAGCTTCAAAGTTTGTATCTTTAACATACGCAACCTGTAATGAGTTACCTAACTCTCCAGGATATAATGCATCAAATGCACCATATACATGAAGTTGAGTATTTGAGCTTGAAGTATCAGAAGCAGAAGCAGTAACTGCTCCATTATCTGCACGAGCAACCCATAATGCATTTGCATATGAAAGATAATCAGCTGCTACAAAGAACGTCTCATAGTTATTATCATTGGGTTCACCAAATCTTTGAACTAATTCATTCTCTGAAGAAACAAGTATTGCTTCACCTACCGGGCCCCATCTAAATACACCAGCTACTGCTGCAGGTGGTGTTGCGATGGCAGGAACCGATGCTGATGCGTCCACCTCTCGAACAATTACGGAAGGACTTACGGAAAAAGCCATATTATTCTCCTTTAAATATTATCTATTTTAAACCTATTTACTAATTTATAGTTATCACAGTTTTATTTATAATAATTTAAACTACACTTCAAAAGTTCTTTCAGGTCTGTACTCAATCCATCCTTGTTCATCTGGTAATGGATCCCCTGTATCAATAAATCCGAAAGGTAGTAATTCTTCATCAAGCTGTTGTTCAGTTTTTTCTTTCAATGCTGCTAATGTATTGATATCTGTTAATTCTCTAAAGAATCGTTGGTCAGATAACCAAGCAAATAATACTAGATTCATAACGAGATCATCGTTAGCTCCAGATTCAGCTTCGTAAGAATTACCTTTTTTACTAAAACGTGATAACTCCTGTATTGTATTATAATCTTGTATTATTAACTGATTTTGTTCAATTAATAATTTCAATATAGAACAACCTTTTGATTTTACTTGTCGGGTTGTTCTTATTCCATGATCTGCTCTCTTCCCTCCAAAACCACCTGAAACTTGTTTACCGGATCGGCCGGCATTTTCAGTGAAAAGAAGATTTTCATAGCCGTAGTCCATTAAGAGTACATCAGAAACCTGCTCACCGATGTCATTGATTTCTATTAATATGGCACTCTCATTATACATCAGCCCTATTCTATATATAACAGAGGCAAAGTCAACTGGACTTATAGTATTGTCCTGAAAGCAACATACTTGTTTGTATGGCATTTCAGTTACATCAATCATAGTAAATGTTGAATAATCAAGGCCTTTACCTCTTGACACATCAACTGTCATAACATATGAATGATTAGGTATTGCTTTTTCGTATTGTGTAATACCTTCACTTTCAGTAATTGGTTTGGATGGTGCTAGTTCTTTTAATTTGGCACCACTAATAAGAGTACCTGAACTACCCAAGAATTGACAACAGTACTCTTGATTAAATTTTTCGTTATCAAAATCTAATGCTTCAAGAGTTTCATCTTTCCATTGTTCGTCTCTACCTGGAACATCATACCACATAACTTCAACAAACTCATAACCGTTAGTACCTTCTTTGGCACCTTTACAAGTTTTCCAAAAATGGTTCAATCCATTTGGTGTTGAAGTCATTAATAACTTTGTACTTTGACCTGATGAAATTGTTGGATATACTGAAGCAAAGAATTCATCAAATCCTTCAATAAACGCAACCTCATCAAGATATAGAAAAGAAATAGATTTACCTCTAATTGCCGAAGATGTTGTAGTTCCTGCGTATATCTTACAACCATTTTCCAATGTTATATTACCTTTATTCCATTCTTCAATACCTTGCTGCATCCATTTAGGTAATGCCTCATAGGCAAGCTGAACTCTCCCTAATACTTCTCTAGCCGCATCACCTTTGTTTGCCAATATGGCAACGGTCTTAAATTCATTAAATAAGATGTAGTGTAATATAACCGCTACTGCTGTTGTAGTTTTACCTGCCTGTCTTGATGTAAGTACGGCAACTCTTCTATTCTTTGTAATCTTTTCTGTAATTTCTTTTTGATAATCATACATCTGAATAGGAATTAAGCCTTTATCAACATGTACAATTTTAATATAGTTTTCAGCGAAGTAAATAGGATCTTCAGCGCATTTCATATACTCCTTCAACATCTCTGGAGTAAATTCGATTTGTTCTCCAACTTTTTTGAGGTATGAATTACCTAAGTACCCGCGATCTATCATTCGTTGTTATCGCCTTTAATCATTTTTAATAAATCGGCGGTTGATACAATTAAGTTATTATTCGTAACTTGAGTGGATGGTCCAGATTCTTCTTTAGCAAATCTTTTCTTTGTAGACATTTCAACATAATCTTTGTTTGCATCAAGCAATGTTTTCATTAGTGTGGATACAACTTCAAATGCTCGAGGAGATTCTGATTGTTTCGCAATTGCTGTCATTTCTTTAACTGCATCATCACCAAGATTAATAATATTCTCAATATTTTGTTTTGCTAATTCAATGTCTTTTAAATTTTCTTCAGCTTCTTTTGTAATAGCCGCAATAGGATGTACTACACTTTCTTGCGGTAAATTCTTTAAATTATCTACACTTTCCTGCACCAAAGGATCTTCTTTAAGAGTTGCTTCAAATTCAGCCCTTAAATCTTCTTTGGCATCTTCCAAAGGTCTCATATTTAAAGCTTGCGCAATTTTATCATCAGTCATATTCACCATCCTTTGCTTTGTATTCCTTATTATTTATTGCGCATGATTTTCGTAATAGGCTGCTACTGAATCTGTGATCTCTTTTATTAAAGTGTAAATCAATATCTCGCTTACGACAGATATCTTTTCCTGTGAAATCTTTATCACGATATTCTTCTCCTAATATACGAACATGAATTGTATATAGTTCTAAAATATCTTCAAGATCTCTTTCAGTACAATAAGGAATAATTTCGTCAACATATCTTACTGCCTTAAGTTGACTATATCTTTCTACAATAGTTTGAATAGGTGGGTTCTTTATATTAGGACGATCCTGTGAAGGATCCATTTGTAATCCTACAATTAAATAATCACATTGTTCTTTTGCTTCTCTTAGCATTTGAACATGGCCAGCATGAAGCAGGTCAAAACTGCTACAAGTAAATCCAATTTTCATAATTTATTTCCTCTTAACTAGGTTCAGTATCGGATACTTGCTCGATAAAGTCCCAGTCGTCATCAAATTCAATTAAACTAAAATCAACGGTTAGTTCAGGATCGGTTGTTGGTGTACCGTTTGCTGTCATACCTGGTTGCATAGTTTGATATTCAACAAACTCTGTATTCGCAAGTATATCATCAGCATAACGAACATCAATAAATCTGATAATATTCTTATCTCTTTCAGGTCCAAAGAACCAACCTTTCATTGTAAAGTTTAATGTATATATTATACTTCTTCTTGTTGTGAATGCTTCTTCATAAACATCTTCACTTGTTACTCCAGATAAAATTAATGGAATATCAAGTGGTTCCAATCCGTCAATTAATCTTACAGTGCTTGTATGTTCTGGATTAAAGAACGGTAATATTTGTTCTAATATTTTAACGGCATCTTCATTATATTTTGCCATAATGTATAAACTGAATCCCATGTTATATGGAGTTCCTGCATACAGAAATTTGCGATATCCGCTTGCTTCATCAACTGCAGTCTTTCTTAATTTTCTTGTAGGAGCAACTTTTCTTTCAGTGTCATATGTAAACGATGTAAGTTCAAAAGCCATACGAGGTAATGTCATTGCGTATGGTTGTCCTGCCGAAGGATTACCAGATGCATCAGTGGAAGCTCCACCTAATAATGCAGGATCTTGGTCAAGACGAGCTAAAATCTTTTGATATGGTCCATAAGAAATAGGTACTATTTGTCTCTGATTAAGTGTACCATCAGTGCTTGTTCTTCTAACTTCTAATTGATTAAAATATGTACCAAATAAGGCAACATATTTGCGAATCGTAGAATTGTAAAAATAGTTTGCTATTGCCATTATGAGTCACTTATTTGTATGTTTTCACTAAACGGATCTACTTCTGAGAAATCAATAATACCATCTGCTTCAATTTCAAAGTTTAGGTTATTTGATAGATCATCAGTTTGTGCAAGTGCATTTAGTGTAACTGTATTAGAAACGTATACATCTGTATTGTAATCTGCAAAGTAATTATCAATTTCTGTTCGGCCTGTATTGAATCTTTGGTTGCTGTATTCAATCAATTCACATGTCATATCAAATACTTGAGTTTTACCCATTTGATAAAATACGCTTTCATGTTCAACGTATTTAATTTCAAAAATCTTTTCGTTTAATGGGAAGTAAATTAAATCGCCTTCTCTTGGACGAATAAGTTCAACAACCTCTCGAGTTACATATCTTTCAAATGTTCTATTCGCAACGGTAAGTGTTAATTGATCTCTGATTTGTAAACCGAACTTAGATAAGAAATCACCTTCACCTTCAAATCCTTCGTTATTTTTAACATAAACTTCAAATTCAAAAGTTTCATTATATTCTGGAAAATCGTCTTCATTAAAGATTACATCACGACCTTTAATTGCTCTACTAATGTAAATGACATCAACACCATACTGCTTGATAGATTCAATTACTAAATCGTCAATCAGTTCTTGTTCAGAAAATCTCTGATAGTTGTTGAAAAATACATTAGTTGCCATTACTTATCCAATATAGTTATAAGAGAGAGGTTGTAATTCGGATATTGCGTTTTCTTCCATTAATCTTCTCTCTTCTCTCGCATCGGAAAGTATTTGTTCTCCATTGAATGATACACCGCCTACAAGTTGCATACCTGTAAACTTAGTTAAGTTTGAACCCCACTGCTCTTTAACTAATGCAGTTGCGTAATTTTGTAACCAACGATCTGACCACACATCTGAATACGAAGCAGGATCAATTACATCGTATGCTTCAATAATGAGATACTCTCCTTCAGTTAATACACCTTTATCCATGTCAAGATGCAATCTATTAACGTGTTTATTATAACGAACCATTGGTTTACCTACAAGCATTTCTTGTAAGAATTCTAAATGACTCATTGACATATAATAATTTGTAATATTATAACCTGTGATATCTTCAAGATTATTTAAAACGAATTGATACTGAACATTAAAAATACCTGAACCTGTTGAAATACTTGACTGCATATCAAAGATGCCTGAAATACCAAGGATTGTTGTAGGCAAATCAATATAACCATTTGCTACATCATCTGCAGTAAGTTGGTGTTTTAAATAAATTAATTGACTACCGTTATAATGATAATCTCTCCAAAAATCAATCGCTTCATCAAGACGATCATCTACCTGTTCATCGGACACATTAATATCAATGACAGGTGCACCTAGCTTACGGAGTACCCATGCTTTGAATTCTTCTCTTGTTGTTGGTTGTGCCATTTTAATTGATTTCCATTAATTATTAATATTTATTCGGCTTATGGTTCAGCCTCAGCATCAGCCCTACAGTCAACTCTTATTTCCCATATTTTAGTATCATCATATCCAGATACACGTCCCCAAAATTCAACAATCCATGTACAATCTCTAATATTGTTTGCTACCGGTGCTGCGGACGCACTCGCACCCAAAAAGAGTTGAATATTATCACCGACGCTACTTGTTGTTAACCAAGTATCATTTACATAACTATTTGAATATGTTGAATATGAGCTAGAACTTCCAACCACTACGTTATTAGTCAATGTATATTTCATCTTAATAGCGGATGGTGTAAAACCATTAAGCGTAAATACATCTTGTGCATTATCAAATGCAGCAGTTGTTAAAGTAGAAGAGGTACCACCTACCTCATACCTAAGTACTGATTTAGTTGTAAAATCTCCACTCGCAAAAGAGCTATCGTCCCTGGCTTCAATTTCAAATCCCAAACTGCCTCTTCTCATTTTAAGTTCTATATATGCAGCTGTAGATGCAGAGTTAGATAAAGAAAAAGCAGTTGCCAAAGCATCGAGTCCAACTCCATCATCGGAATAACGAACATATTCTATTCCTCCGCCTGTTGGAATAGAATTACCTGAAACTCCGCCAGTACCTCCGGTTACTGATAATCCTGACATTGTGTTATAAGTATGTGTTGCCATTATGCTAACCCCGTCCATTCACATTGATAGTATCCGGTATCAAGAATATTTGAGCCACCAGAATCAGATGCAATTTCTATTTTTAATGTTCCTTGCGAGGCCCCATAGGTAAGAAGATCTCTTGAATCTCTAAACCACCATTTTCTTGTTGATGATAATGCATGCCATGTATTTAAAGCGGCAGAATCAGATGAAGGTGAAGTAGATGGAGTAAAGCCAGAATAAGAAGATGCTCGAATATAATATGTTGTGCTTGGTGTAATATTGTTCCATTGAACCGATGAATGTAAGTATCTTCCAGCACCACCTACATTATAAATGCTTTCATATTTGTAAATATTACCGTTAGCATCAAATTCCCAGCCCATTATCATATCATTGTTATTACTTGTTGCTCTATCAAAGAAAGTTTCTGGACTACTTGTAGTACCGCTCAATGAAACTGTTTCTGTTGGAGCTCCACCACCTGTTGCCGTAAACCCAACAGCATTTGCTCTTATTTCAGTTGCAGAAACACAAGTTGCATAAACTTGCCAATGCTGATAATCACCCCATGTAGGTTCTGTATTATCAGGCCAATTCCAAGAAGAAGGAAAAGTTGGTGTATAATAATTTGTAGATGTATCTAATAAGACAATTGCTGATCTTCCTGCAGCCATACCAGATTCTGTAAATGTTGTTGCTGCAGTTAAAGTACATGTATGCATCGGTGTAGTAAAATTAACATTATCAGTTATTGCCACTGGAACCGCATGAAACCCAGTAAAAAAACCTGTAGCATCGGTAATGCTTTTTAATTTCAAAGAATCATTTATAACTTCTGTTCCTGATATTTTAATTGCCATTATTCTACACCTACGTCAAGCTTTCCAGCTAATCTATAAAACAGTTTTTTAATTTGTTCATTCTGTTCATCTTTATCATCATGTTCAGGAATTATATGATACGATTCCACTTGATTATTACTTGAATCTGTATGAACAACTTTTATTGTAATGTCTTTTCCAGTTTTTGCCATCTTACGATCCCCAGCTTGTTGCCACTGCTCTTATAGTACTTGAATCCCAACAAGTAAAAACAATTTGCCAATATCTTGCTCCAGTAAATGATGGTGTTGTATCATTTGCCCATTTAACATCTGTATCAAAAGTTGGTGTATATCCTGTAGAACTAATATCTAAAATAAGCATATGAGTTTTTCCAGCCGCTCGGTTTGTCATATTTGCATTTGCGAATGTTGTCGCTGCAGTTAATGTACACTTATTAAAAGTTTTATCAAAATCTATAGTACCTACTCCACCGCCTGGAGTTGTAAATGACAATGGATGAAAATTATTATATTGCCCTTCAGCACCAGTGATATTAGCAATCTCTCTAAGATTGTTTATTACTTCTGTTCCGCCTACTTTAATTGCCATATCTTATTCCTTAAAGCCCAGCTTGTTGTCCATAAGTTGCATTTAATATTCCACCAGAATTTGGTACTTCTGCAGTTGAATAAAAAGTTCCTTCATTACATACAACTTTAACTCTAAAATCTGGATTCGCCGAAGCAAAGTTGGTTGTAGTATTTGTTGTCCCAGAGCTTTGATTTGGATCTCTTTGTGCCATCCACCCAAATCTAGTTGTTCCTGGTGTAGTGCTTATATTATAATATGTTCCAGAGTTATAACCATTTGAAACTGGAGTTGGACCATACGCGTAATTAGAAGGAGTACAAGTTCCACTACAAGCTTGAGATGAAACATTGTATTGTGCCTGGACCGAACTAATACCTGTTAATCCAGTATAGTTTATATAAGTTGTGGTTGGAGTACTTGGCGCTGCCGATGTGCCAGAATCAAATACTACAATAATTCTATTATTTGCATCATCTCTTTCAAATCTAACATAAGCCCATGCTTCGGGCCAGCCAACTTGTGATGTTTCGGATTCACTAAAATTAATACCTAATATACTAAATGAGCTGTCCATAGTTGCAGATGGTGTACCAGCCGCATCATAAGGAAGTGCTGTTGCTCTAACAGTAGAAGCATCCCAACAAGTTAAAGTAACTGTCCAAAATCTATTTGAGGACCATGTAATTGCTGTTGGAAATTTAACTTCTGAAGGCCAAGAAGGTGCATAAGGAGTAGTACTAGTATCAAGAAGCAAAGTTACTTGTTTTCCTACACCTCTATTAGAAGTAGTAAAAGTAACGTTACTGGTCATTGCCAGTGTTTGATAAGTTTTTGTGAAATCTATGTCTGTAGTAATTGTGCTAACAATAGGATGCCAATTATCAAAAGTGCCTGCACACTCTTCTATATTTTCTAAAGCACGGCTGTCATTAATTACTGTAAAACTGGATACTTTGATTGCCATCTTCGTCCTCTCGACTATTAGCAGTTAATTTAATTTATAGTTTTATTTATACATTAGTCACGGCGCTCAATGTCATCTTCTGATAAAATATTGCCAAGCCATACTTCAATTACCTTCGCAGGTTCTGTTCCCACATTTGTTGCTTTATGCCAAACACCTTTTGGGATATCAATACTTTGTCCTGCTACATATACGTCATGGTGTATATGATTTTCTTTTTGTAGAACCATTTTAATAGATCCTTCTACAATATGCCAATGTTCTGATCTATGTTGATGTCTTTGGTCACTTAAAGATTTGCCTGGATCAAAGGATAATTCTTTTACTTGCCAATTGCCGTTTGAATGTAAAACTGTATATGTTCCCCATGTTCGTTTAACCGTAGGTTGCGACCATTCTTTTAATATCCAGCTTGAAGAATTCTTTTTATTTTCTCCACCTATACCAAATTCAAACTCAATACCTTCTACGGTCATCTCAGGGATGTTATCTGATGTTCTATCACCACCATTTACGAATACAATAGTATCATTGGGGTATAGTGCTTTAACTTGTTCTAAGCAATCTATCGCACTTCCATCTGAATCGTCAAAAGCCATTACTTCATCAACAAATCCTAACGCTCCTACAATTGCGGCTCGTTCTTCCCAAGGCATAAAGTATCTACCTTTCTTTTGTTTTAACCAAGAGTCTGAATTTACTCCGACAATTAATCTCATACCACAAGCAGCAGCTTCTTCGAGATATTTAATATGTCCTGAATGAATTGGATCAAATCCTCCAGTAGCTACTATGGTAATCATTACAATTCCTCCATGAAATAATCCCACACAAAATTAGAATCTTTATTTGTTTTCATTTCTTTTGGTAAATCAACAAGTTCAGAATGAATATACCAATCTTCGTATGGATGTCCAGGACAAAAAGAAACATTTGGTACTGCTAATACATATCCATGTTTCTTTAATATATTTCTTGCACTGTCTCTTCTTTCATTTCCTAATCTATAAAAATCGTGTTCAAAAGTAATGATTCTAAACTTAAACCTATTAAACGGTATATTTTTTAAGATATCAATTGACGCATCATCACAATCAATTTGTAAGTAATCAATAACAGGTTCCATAGAATGGGCATTTAACATATTTTCAAAAGGAATGACTGTTGCATCAGAACAAATAACAGTATTATTTCTGTTTTCTTTGAACTTATAACATAAAGCTTCTGAATTATCAATGGAGATACCTTTCCAATTAAAATTGCTTTCAAGCAATGCAGTATTGTTATGAACAAATGGATCTCCTGAACCAATCTCTAAATATGTACCGTTTTGTTTACCATTAAGAACAGATAAAACAAACATATCTTGAAAATGTTTTGAATGATTCTTATGAATATTATATAGACCATTAAAGTTAAATTTAAATCTATCGGCATCATCTGCAATAAAAGGTATAACATCAGGATACCAAATACTATTCATAATTCTATCAACTTTTTCTTTTAAGCCTGGTTTTAGTTTATGTCTATATTTTAAACTAAAGAATAGTTGTTTACCGTTTTGCTGACCTGAAATATACCATGTTGCTAATGCTTGATAATATAATAAGTATTCATAACCAGGAAATCCTAATTCACAATTTTCTTCGAGTGTGTCAGGAAGTTCAGTATTTAAAGCATTTTCTGCATGGAATAGACAATGTTTCCATAATGATTTACTTTCGTAATGTTTACATAAATGATAATGTGCTTCAGGTCTATCTGGAATTAATGCAGCCGCATCAAGAAATGCTCCTTCTACCGTAAAGCCTCGATCTCGTTGTCTATCATAACAACGACCAATACCTATCATACATTTATATTGTAATTCTTTATCATCATTAAATTCTGAAGAAGATAAATCAGCAGCTTTCAAATATAAAGAAACTGCCATTGCTCCTTGTTCTAACTTATCATATTCTTTTGCCAAGTCATAACATTTTTGAGGATTCTTTCCATCTAATATATGATCTTCTAATAATTGCTGTAACATAATTTATCCTCTTGCCACAAAATCGAAGAATACCTCTTCAGGCATTTTTAATAAAAAGGTTCCGTTGTCTTGATAACCAAACGATACTATCATATTTCCATTTAAAAAAGTCATACCTGTGGCAAACTCAATATTATATTCATATCCTGTGGTTGGGTCAATCTGTGTACCCATAAAATGGAAGTCGCGAGTTTTATGAATAACATTCCAATCTTTATCCCATACAATAATACGATGATTGTAATGTCCATCTTTACGATGGAATACATCTCTTGTTAAATCAACCTCGTGAGTAAATGTTAATCTTCTTCCTTCACCAATTGGATATACCTGAGTACCTCCTCGTAAATCTCTTGGCATTTGAACAAAAGATGTTTGATCATGGTGAACAGTTTCAGTTGTTCTATTTTCAATATCGTATTTTACAACTTCTGTAGGATTACACCACTTTACAAAATGCCAAGGTTCATCTATAATAGGCATCCAATTCTTTTCACAATAAGTTGAATCATCTCCTGGAGCAGGAATTGGGTTACGAGAAATTTCTTTCCATTCTCCATCAACAAAATCTATTTCTTGCATTTCCATTCGACCCTTTCCTTTATCGTCGTAACAATCTCTACGAACACCACAAAGGAATAGGCGGTTATCCCAACTGAATAAACGACCATCTTCAAGACCAATAAAGTTCCAAGTTGGATCTGTATCAAATTCTGATGTATTAATACGACCTGAATTTAAAACATTTAATTCACTATCTAACTCACACATAATATTATATGTCGTTAAACTAATGTCGTTTTCTGGATGTAAGTATTGTAAAGGACCCCAGGTATGAGGAAAGCGTTTACCTTCTGAATGGTAAAGCGTATAATTAACATGACGAACATTTAAAAGAATCCTTCCATTATGTACAAAAATAGAAGGATTCATAATTCCTGTTTCGCCGGTTAATTCTTTTGGAAGGGTAATTGGGTGAATACTTCCGCCACGTTTCAATGCGTAGTGCACTAATCCGTGAAGACGTAAATCATGCATGTGAACTCCATTATATAAATCAGTTTTATATTATATTATAACATACTTTCGTATGTTTGTCAACTATTTATTAAGACCAAGGAACGCTTTTTTCGACTTTGCCTCTGGAATTAATATTCTTTGCTATCTTTGAATCGTATTTAGCAATTTGGTCAGCAGATATATTAGATTCTAACCAACCAATAACTTGTGCTTCAGTTAAATCAGCAAAAGGAGTAAAGTCAGCTTGAGCTACATCATCGGCATACACATCTGTATGCCCAACAACTTTTGACGTGTTGCCGTCAGCATCAACTCCAATCCTTCGCCATTTAATTTCAACAACAGCATCCGCCAACGATACGCCTTCAGCGTTCGTTACGTCTCTTGTAGATAGCTTAACTATTGACCATGAGTAATTCATTTATTACTCCAGAATTAAATTGCTGCTGGTTCTGGGTCGCTTTCGCCTTCTTCAGGTGCTGCAGCTTCAACTGATGGATCAGGTGTATCTGAAGCAGGTGCCCAAGGCATATCTGCATCTTCAATACCAGCTTCATCAATTTGAAGTTTAACTCTACCAGAGATATGATCTGCATATCCTTGATCGCCATTTACAACAGCCTTAATCCAACCAAGTACTGTTTCTTCTGTTAAATCAGAAAAATCAACAAAAGAACCGGCCGGTACGTTTTCAGCGCTGAACGGGGTTGCTCCTGAGAACTCACCTGTATTACCGCTTCCGTCAGTACCAGTTACTTTCCAATATGTTTGAACAACAGCTCCTTGTAAGGTTGCACCTTCAGAGTTAACTTGATCTTTCTTTTTAAGACCAGTAACTTCCCATGTCCATGTATAATCTGTGCTAAGTGCCATTTCTATTTTTCTCCGTTAATTAATAACATTAAGTTATAGTTTTATTTATATATTAAATTCAATAGTACAATGTATTAATCGTTAATAGCATCTGCCCAAGTTGGCAGTGTCATTAAATGATCGTAACCTTGTTCTACAACAGTTTTTTCCGATGCCATATCTATAGTGAAATTCATATTTTGCTCTTGATCTTGCATAATATTAATTTCCATAGAATTGTCTGCAGTAGGAACTTCCGTAGGATACTGTGCATATGCCGCAATAGGAGCTTTACCAGCTTCTCTTGCTTCTTTACTTGCATATACAACAACAGAAGCTCGACCATAATAACCAGCTCTCCATACGTGATCTGGCGCATTATCAGGTCTTACTCCTCCAGGATCTTCAGTATCAACAGTCCGCTTAGTTGTTACTACGTTATGTATAACATGATAAGCATTAGGACAATCCAATCCGTTCTTTAATTCATAACTTTTTATTAGTGCCATTATTTATTCCTTTCTCTTTCAATTTTAAGTTCCTCTCTCAATTCATCTACTTCAGATTTAAGATCTTTAATAGCCTGAATTAAAAATGGAGTGATTTTATCATAGTTTACTGTTAGGTAGTCTTTGACTTCTTCGCCATCAATGATGACCTTTTCTTTACCGCCGTTACCAGATTTATTTATAACAACCGCATTAGGAAGTACTTCTTGTGTATCTTGAGCGATAACAGAAACTTCTTCCAATCCACCCTCGATAACACCGGCAGTTACTTGTTCAGCTTCTTTCTTCCAATTAAATCGACTTGGTTTCAGTTTCATGATTGTATCAAGACCTTCACCTCTTGGAAGTTCTTGAATATTTTCTTTCAATCTTCTATCTGACCAGTAAGCAACAACGTTACCTGGTGTATATACTGAACCATCTAGATATAGACGCCATCCATAATATGTACTGTAAAAACCGTGTACAGTTTGATTCATCATCAAACAGATGTTACCATCAAACTGCATACCACCCCAACCGTTACGAGAACCTTGAACTCTCCAAGAACCGTAAGAAGCGTTATTTGGATAGAAGTGAGCGCCGTTAATACCAGAGTAAATACCGTGATATCCAGTTAAGTTGTTCCAAGTATATTGATAACTATAACCAGATCCACCGTTGAACTGCCATCTAATAGTACCCATTGGATAATCATCATAAATACGAGTACCTTCGTAAGAGGCATTAGCACCTAACTTAATACCAGTGTGGAACGCAATTCTTAAATCAGGATATGGATAACCCCAACCACCACCTTCTTGGAATATTCTATAAGCATGGGCTCCGTTACCAGAGTTACCACCAACACCTTTTGGTTCCCACCAACGGGCGTATTGACCTTCGTTACTAATAACATTCATGTTTGAAGTTGACGAAGGATCTACATAATAACCGCTGTTATTTGAATCATAGAAGATTGTACCGTAAATAGCACCATCACTTCCGAAGTATTTGCTTCCGTTCCAATAGTTCTCTTTCAGAATGGATCTTCCATTCATATACATTTCGTTTACATTGAAATAGAAGTTAGACCTATCAGTATAGACATGAGCGTGTCCACCGTTAGCAGGACCAAACTGAATCCAACCGTATGGAGTTTGATGTCTCCATCCCCAGTCACCACCTCTGAAGTAATAAGAACCATTACCGTAATCTATACTTGATAATCTACTTCTTCCATTAGGATCACAGAAATAACCTGTATTATTTCTATCGTAGAATATATAAGCTCTGAAATCGGAAGCATATCCATTACCGTAAATTTCAGTCGTACCGTAATTTGTTCTTAATGCCCAACCACCGCCTGCATTAAGGAAACCGATATTATTACTGTTATCAGCATATACGTAACCACGAGCGTTATTACCTGAAGTCGTAAATAAGATTTGTGAAGTACTTGATGTAGAGTACAATCTCCATCTTGAAGAACTATCAGAGTACCAATGCATCGCTGTTGCTTGGTTATATAATCCTTCACCTGAGTTATAGTTTCGGAACCAGTTATCAGCGTAGAATTCCCAAGCACGTATATTATTACCTCTTACATCACCTGAACCTGAACCGAAGTAATAAGCAGTATCATTACGATCATATAGAATATTTGCTCGTATATCATTCATAGAAGATACACCAGCACCATCCCAATAATATGAATTATTATCTCTATCGTAAATAAAGTTAACTTGTAGTGTACCGTTAATCCAAGTAGTACCACCTACATACCAGTTAATATATGTACCGTATCCTGACCTTGCGTCAATGTGTAAGTTACCGTTAGTTACTGCGACAGAAGCATAAGAACCAGTCCAATGTCCGTTTGTACCAACTGCGAGGTATTGACCCCAAGATGGGTTAGGTCCATATAATGTACCACCTCTTTGTCTTCCTGCCGCATTACTTGTACTGTTAGGATCGTAATAATATCCAGTATCATTTGAATCATAGAAGATTGGAGCGCGGTAAGAACCACGAGCTTGCATATATCCGGGCTGAGCATATTCTTCCCAAGTACCGTTATAGAATAATTCAGTTCTACCGTTACGACGCCAAATTGTCATCCATTCATTATCAATGTCGTTATAGATACCACATTCATCATTGTTGGCTGACATGAATACATAACGACCGTTAATTGAATAACCTTCCCAGCCGCCTTTACCGCCACCGTTAACCTGAATAGAACCATAGTTACCAGTTGGGTAATCTATATAAATTCCAGTGTTATCATTATAGCAAGGATAAATCCTGTTAGTAAGTAATGAATTTAAACGAGATGTACCATTAGGATCTACATAATAGTTTGTATCATTCCAATCATAATAGATTGGAGTTCGAACATCTGAAGCAAATACCGCTCTACTTGAAATAGCAGCTCTAAATCCACCGTTGTTGATAATCAACATACCGTGATCGTTTAGTTGGTTAGCACCACCTAGTCCGCCTGCGTTTGGATGCGACCAACCAATACCATACATATTTGCTGTTGAAGTACCTGCAGAGTTAGGTCTATAAGAAGAACCCATTGCGAATACTAATTGTAATCTTGTAGAAGCGTAAGAACCAGTTACACCAAGACCGTAGTTATTAAATGTATGATATCCGTTTTGGTCTGATGAATTCCATCTAGAATTTGAATGACCGTCAAAATAATAGCCTGTATTATTTCTATCGTAATATACATAAGAATAACTATTTCTTGCATATAGATCGTCACCTCTTGCATGGTTACGATTTTGAATAACAGTTTGTGGTGTATCAGTTCTTGGAGCAACACCAGATCCGTTACCACCTGGGTCGTATGAACCATAAGAAACTGTAGGTCCGTAATTACGTCCTTTTACTCTGATGTGATAGATAGCACCACCGCTACCACCACCTCTTAACCAGATTACAAATCCTCTTTGGTTACCGAAGTGAGCAACTTCTGCAGCAATCGTAGTATATGTTTCACGGAAATCATCAAACTGAATGTCGTAAGTCGATCCGCCCCAGCCACCGAAGTTTGTTCTGAGTAAGCAAGTCAATCCACCGTGGTGAACACCAGTACCAATTGGGTTCCAAGGAGCTTGTTCAGCGTATCCACGATAAATTTCGATCTCAGTGACAATATCCTGGTTGCCACCCCACCATGTTACTGGATAGTAAGTATTTTCGTTACCATTGATAACAATATCACCAGCCCAATACTGAGCATTGTTAAAGTCAGATGTATCAATAGAATTAACAGTAAGTTGATTTAATCTTGTTGTGCCATTAGGATCTACATAGTAATTAGTATCATTGTTATCATACATAATCGGCGTTCTGAATTGACTGAACGCATATACGATACGGTTAGTGTCAACTCTGAATGATTCATATTGACCAGGTGAGTAAGATCTTGTTCTTCGACCTGAATAATAGTTAAGATAAATATCGTTGCCGCCTTGTGCATCAATATGTAAATTACCACCGAGATAAATTCTACCAGCACCATTTACAGATTCTATTGTTGCAGCGTTTTCAACTCTAAGTTGATTTACTCTTGTATCTCTAAATCTTGAATCACCTGAACTTGAACCGAAGTAGTAAGCTGTGTTATTTCTGTCGTAGAAAATATTTGCTCTAACATCGTTCATGTAAGAAGTACCACCGAAGTCACCGTAGTATGAAGCATTATTTAAATCATAATATACAGGAGCACGCATATGTCTTGTTGCTCTGAATACTTCAGTTGCTACTTCAGCATTATATTCTACTTGATCTCCCCAGAATACAAATGTTGCACCTGTACCATCTGGGTTAGCATCAGATACTCTTATCTCTGCATCAAATGCAGTATTAATAAATCCGATTCTATTACCACGAAGTGTTAATGTATTGTATCGTGAATCACTTGCTGGGTTTGAATAATATGATGTATCGTTTGTATCGTAGAAGATTGGAGCTCTCCAATCCTGAGAAGCAGTACCACCAACGCCGTGTAATCTACCATCGTTCGCAATATAAGACCTATCAGAACCATCTTGTCTGAACTGAACAATTCTGTTTGAGTTTCCGTTAGATACAATGTACCAACGGTTACTGTGCATCTGAATCTTACCTACGCCTGCCCCTGGGTTTCCTGTCCAACTTGAATTACCGTCTGAACGAATATCGGAACTTGTAATATTAATTGCATTTGCACCACCATTAAAGTCCCAGGTACCAGCAAGTGTAGCAGCGTTTAGATTTGATGTACTTGCTGGGTCAACATAATACCCAGTATTATTACTGTCATAATAACGGGCGAAATATGCATTATTACCATACACATTACTTCCGATGATTACTTCACCACTTGTATTGATTCTGAATCTTTCAGTACCCCAAGATTGATTTATATGACCGTGATTTTGTCTGATTCTGAATTGGTCGTCTACATAACCGAAACCAACTGACCAAGTTGTTGTATTATATCCACTTGAGAATAAGATAGAAGGTCGGTCAGTACCACTAGGTACGCTTTGAGCTGATATATCACCAACTCTAAATTCATGAACAATACCCCAAGAGTGATTACCGTATTGGTTAATGGTTCTTGCTGCAGTATAGTTTCCTGGTGTTGAACCTGTTCTGTAAACAGAAAGAATATCTTGTGAAGGTCCATCTTGAATATCTAATTGTTTAATTCTTGAACCTGAGTTAGGATCTACATACCAATTTGTATCGTTTAAATCATAGAAGATTGGAGTACGAAGTTGTCCGCGAATATCTGCTCGACCAGCATTGGTCAATCTCATTTGATATACGCCGTTTCCACCTCCAGCTGTAAATTGTAAATTACCACCTGAATTTGTACTTAGGTTATCTGGTGATTCGTAAATTTGCCATTGGTTACCACCGTTCCATTTAATACCTTCTGAAGGACCTGGATCGTTAATAGTTATTGCATTAATATTATTAAGATTATAATTATTGAAATTCCAGTTACCAGCAACATTACTACCATCTTTAGGATCTACATAATATCCAGTATTATCTCTATCTCTTAATATTCTTGCATCTATAATGTCGGCTGTAATATCATCAACAGTTAAATCGCCGACAATATTAACATCTCCACCAATTTGTACATCATCAAGTACTTCTAAATCATCAACTAATAAATTAGATTCAGCATTACGTCTCTTCAACATAATACCAGCAAATTGTCTTAAAGCACCACCTGAGTTGTAGTTCATTAAGATACGAATTCTTACATAGTAACAGCCGCCTCCGTCAGACCCATTATATGGAGTATGAGATGTTGGAATAGTTGTATGATTTCTGTATGTTGTCCAAGAAGTTCCTGTATAGTTTGCACCGCCAACTACAAAGTATGTTGTACCTGTATTACCAGCAATTGGTCTCTTCTCACTATCATATCTTTCAATACCATAATAAACTAAACCACCTGAACCTGAAATATACTTAACAGAAATTTCACCGTATAATTCTTCACCAGGAGCAACAGGAATTAAGTCAGAATAGAATGTTCTATAAGCAGATGTTTGTAATACATAAGAACCTGCGAAAGGACCATCTGTTGTTCTAACATATTCTGATGTTGTGGTTGTAAGTGGGCTTTCATTAGGTGCCATTGCTTTAATGACACGCTTATCAAAATATTCTGTTCCATCAAATAGTACTAAGTCAGCTCCGCCTGAACCGTATGTCTTAACAAGTTCAATATTTTCATTACCGCCATTAAGTACAATACTGCCTGCAGATAATATACCATTAAAGTGAGCATTACCATTATCAAGGTCAATACTTGCTCTTACATTACCAGAACCTACGAATACTAATTCATTTGGATTAGATGAACCAAAGTATGAATAAGCAGCATTGTTATTGCCTGCCCAGAAGATACCCCAATTAGTAGCAGTGTTCCAAATCCAATGTGAATAATCTTGAGCTTCTAATAGTTTATTATTATCACCATTGGAACCTGTATCCCAACCTTGTCTATAAATTCGACCATTAATCATTAATGCTCGGTTTGTATTACCTGCAGCTGGATTTAAGTAATATGTTGTATCGTTTGAATCATAATAGATTGGTGCTCGCATTTGATTTGTTGCGAGGAAATAACCATTTTCTGTTTCAGCTTGTTTATTACCATTATAATAAAAATCAACACCTGCATTACGATCTGTTCTTATGACCCACTTATTATCGGTGTCGTTGTAAATACCTGCTTCATCAACTCCACTTGCCATGAAATTCCATTGACCAGCAATAGAATAACCAGCCCAACCATTTCTGGTACCACCAACTTCCATTGTGGCATAATCACCTGAAGCAACATCCATATAATAGTTTGTGCTATGATCTAAATAATATCTTAATGCTTGAATTGCATTGAATCTTGATGTATTATTAGGATCTACGTAATAGCCTGTATTATTTGAATCATAGAAGATTGGAGTACGTAATTGATTATTTGCTAGGAAGTATCCGTTTTCTGTTCTTGCTTGTTCACCGCCATTATACATCAATCTCATTGCGGCCTGACGGTCAGCATACCAGAACCATTGATTATTTACATCGTTATAAACACCTGTTCGGTTGGCTCCATCATGCATAAAGACAGAACGATCATCAATACTAAATCCTGAATATCCACTTCTTGCACCGCCGCTTACGGCAAGTGAACCAAATGTTCCTGTAGGTTCTCTTAATACAACAGCGTTACCATCAAGCTTAATAGTATCCATTCTGGATTCGCCAGCAAAATTGCCAAAGTAAGCAGTATTATCTAGGTCATAATAAATTGGTGAATAGGTAGCAGTATCAACTCTTAACGTACCAAATATTTGAGAAGTATAACCACCGTTCGAAGCACCTGACGAACCTGTGAAAGTACCCCATCTTTGTAATGGTGACCAAGCATTTGTACCAAGTGTTTGTGAAAGATATATTGGTACTCCACCGCCGTGGTCAAACTTGTGGAATTTATGAGCCCAGGTATTACTATTGTAATTACCTCTCATCATCAATCCGTTAGTGCTTGAGTTTGCTCCGCCAATATTTTCATTACCAACATTGATGTTCATAAACTGTTGATAAGAAGTACTTGCTGGGTCAGCGTAATATGTATTATCATCAGCATCGTAATATCTGCTTGCATACATATTAGCAGCTGTTACATCACCTGAGAAATTACCTGTCCCTGAATGTAACGAAGCCCAACGATAACTTGAATTACCAAGAGCACCTGAGTTGTTTGTTATAGGTACTAATGAACCACCACTTGCTCCACCGTTTTGACCAAATACATAATGAGTAATTGCTTCGGAAGCATTAAAATACCAAGCAGCGTTTGAGCCTGTTGTGACAGCTCCATCAGCATGCCAGAATGTAATAGAACCCTGTTGTAATCCAGTTAATCCAGGAGTCTCTGCACTGTTTTGGTCTGATACTGTAAGACCTACACCACCGCCATTACTTTGTTTTTGTATTTCAATTCCACTTGAATAGAATTGGACTGTATTGTTTCTTGACCTAAATGCACCGTTATTAATCTGTAAACGATTCACACCATTTGTTTGGAAAAGTAATGTATCATTACCTGAGAAACCAATTAAAGTGTTTGTATCACCACGATGACGAATATAATCATCAATGTCAACTGTATTTAATTGTGAAGTTCCATCTGGGTCTAGGTAATAATTTGTATCGGCTTCAGCATAATATAATGAACCGTGATAATTTGCTGTTGTGTAAATATCCTTATTGTTTCTGGCACGAATATAAGTGGTATCATTCATATACCAACCGCCACCAGATCCAAACGCAAGTTCATCAGTACTTAAGAATGTTGATGTTCCAGTACCAACTACAAATGCATCTTCATTTCCATTTAATTGGATTGAACCTCCAACATGCAATTTATTGTTTGAAATAACTCTTGGTGTTCCTGGAGTTGATCCATCAATTACTGAAGTATTATCGGTGACAGTATATGTAGGTGAAGCACCTGCGTTAACCATGACATCTGCATTATCATCAACAATTAATGCCTCAGAATAACCTGATGTCCAGAATCCCCAATTGGTTCCTGATTTTAATACTTGATATAAGTTGCCTGAACTATCACCGCGAATAGAACTTCCATCAACACCATCATGATAGAAGTGAATATATCTGCTACCATTTTGTGTTGGGTTTGAAGTTGCATCAATTCTGTTTAGATATAATAATGAATATCCACCGGCATTAGCTCCACTTATCGCGATAGTCGGGTTTGATGTTGCAGCATCGTCACCGTAAGAAAGTAAAGCAATACCACCATTGCCTGTATTATCAGACCATCTAGTGTTGTTAGTAATATCACCAATTCTTACAGCACCATTTAAAGTTGCTGATAACGAAGCATCCGCTGGGTTTACATAATAAGATGTATTTTGTCTATCAACAAATTTATCTGCTTGAATATCACCTTCAACGACAACCGTTTGATAGAATGTTGAATTTGCATCGGTAATATTTAATCTTTCAGAACCACCTGTAAAAAATGTAATACTATCATTTGCGTCAAAACCAAAATATGTATTAGTATCACCGTTATGAGCAATATAATCATCAAGACCAATATCATTCATTACCGAAGTGCCGGCAAAGTTACCATAATAAGCGGTATTGTCGTTGTCGTAATAGATAGGCGAACGCATTTGATTTGCTGCTAATACATAAGTATCATTAACAAGCAATCTTTGAGTATTTCCAGTGACAACCTCAAAACTGTTTGCAGCATTAAAGTTTAAATATGTATCAGTATCACCGTCGTGGAATATAGTACCAACAAGACCAATTCCATTTACTCTTGAATTACTTGCTGGGTCTACATAATATGTTGCGTTATTTAAATCGTAAAATCTTCCTGCATATACATCAGGGAATATTGCATCAACAGTACCAGTAATATTTGTTCCATTAACTTCGAATCTTTGTGTACCGCCTGTATATACTTGATAATTATCATTTGCGTTAAAACCAAAGTATGTATCGGTATCTCCATTGTGTTGAATATAATCATCAATACCAATGGTCTTCATTACTGATGTTGAATTTGGATCAGCATAGTAATTAGTATTATCTGAATCTATAAATCTTGAAGCAGAAAGGTCACCGGTGAATGTACCATTAACTGCTGTGATATCTCCATTTACATCGAGATCACCTTCAATAGTAACACCTGAATTATTCGCGGTTAATCTTGTAACACCGTCTGTATCTAAATCTATTGTTGCTGTATCAAATCTTATTAATGTATCAGTATCACCGTTATGAGAAAGAGTACTATCGATGCTTACAGTATTTAATACTGAATTACCAGCAGGATCTACAATGTATGTATTGTTTCCAGAATCAATTAATCTTGGAGCATATAAATCTGGTTGAACTGTTACTGAACTTGATGTGACGGTAACTCTGTTTGAACCGTCGGCACCAATAACAACTTGATCATTCGCGGGAAACCCAATATAAGTATTTGTATCTCCGCTGTGTTGAACATAATCATCAAGTTGGATTGTTTTCATTACCGAAGTTGCATTCGGATTTACAACATAAGTATTATCATCTGCATCTACAAATCTTTGACCAATTACATCGGTTGCTGCACTTACCGAACCGGCTGATGCTGAAATATTTCCAGTAGTTGCTGTAATATTGTTTTGTGCTGTAATACTATCACCAGCAATAACATCTCCTGCAGTTGCGGTAATATCACCAGTTGTTGCTGTAATATTATTTTGTGCAATAACATCAGTACCAGCATTTACAGTTGTTCCTGCTGAAACTGAACCTGCTGTTGCAGATATATTTCCGGCTGTTGCTGTAATATTTCCTGAAGTTGCAGTAATATCTTGTGTTGCAGTTACATCATTAGCGGCAATTACATCTCTTCCTGCTTCAACATCTCGCTCAACTTCAAGGTCACCTTGAGCATCTGATTTCATTGCCCAGTTGGCAGCGTTATTTAAAAATCCAATTTCACCGTTCTGATGATATATAGTTCTATTAACACCTTGACCATCAAAGAATATCTGTGCAGGACCTACATTATCACCTAAGGTAAGATCACCTTGTATTGTTATATTTCCTGCTGCGGTATCGTCAACATCTGATCTTAAGAATTGATATCCTTCTAAACCATCAACTGTATCAGCATCAAATCCATTATTAGCACCTTCATCTGCAGTTGTAATAATTCTACCTAATACCGAACCACCAACTTCGAGTTGCCAATAATCACCTGTTTCATTCCAAACAAGTTTTGGATTTACTAATGTACCGCGTTCAACTTCAATACCTGCATTTTCTGAAGGAGTTGAACCTGTGTAATTTGCATTGAGTGTTATAATATTATCAGCTAATAAAATCTCTTCAGTATTTACATATGTTGTATTACCTGAAACAGTAAGATCACCACCAACAGTTAAACTTCCTGCCACTTGAGCATTTGCTTGTGCATCAAGTAATGCTTTAATTACTGCTTGTCCATCAACAGTTAAATTTACATCAATCTGAGCAGACCCAGTAACATCAATATCTTGACTGAAGAATATATTACCTGCAGCAGTATCGTCTACATCGGATCTTAAGAATTGGCTTGCTTCTAATCCATCAACTGTATCAGCATCTAAGCCATTACCCGAGCCTTCATCTGCAGTTGTAAGAATACGATTGCCTTCAATCGTTGTTGTGGAAAGACCTGTAAAATCTGTTCCTGTACTTGTAAATGCTAATTTAGATGAACCTGCGTAATTAATAACAATACCAGCAGTATCATCATGAAACTCAATACTGTTATCAATACCAGGATTTGTTATTTTATAATCACCAGCTGAAATGTTGCGAATCTGGAGTGAATCAGAATCACCTTCAAATGCTGCGATAATTGTACTTGCGGAGTGACCACCAGAATTGGTAACTTTTAATGTCGCGGTACTTTGCGTACCTTGTGTAAGGACTGTATCACCGGTGACCTGAAGTTTTTCTCCAGTATCCGTCGTGCTGCCGATAACAGCATTTTCCGGTGTCAAGAGTCCATTCTTGACTATAAATTTTTTATCATTTGCCATTCGGTTCACTCTCCCCAGATAGGCGGTTTAAATTGTTCAATTGTACCTTTTTATTTATTAAGTTATGACTCAGTATAAGTAGCAATTATTGTAAATGTTGTGCTTGTTGCCGATGCTGGAGTACATCTTAATCTTGTAAAGAAGGATCCATCAAAATCTAATTCATATGAGGCAAGTTCGCTGTTTGAAGTGATACGAGCAAATTCTGTTCCTAAGAAAGCGGTTCCTGTATCAATTCCTAATATTTTCGTTACATCAACATCAGAGCCTGACTTTGCAGTTATAATATATTCTACACTCTTAAATGAACCAGCAATATTTTGATCTAAACTTATTGTTGATGTTGAAGTTGTTGTAGTTTCTTTACTTGTAATTCTTCCGTGTTCTAAATTAACATTGCCATCAACATTAATATTTCCTGTCACTGTTAAATTAGGAACTTCTAAATTACCGGTCATTGTATCACCGGTAACATTTACATATCTTGCATCAGCAATTGTTTGTGTTAATACAGCAAGATTACCTGTTGTGAACGATTGAACATGACCAAATTTATCAAAGTTAATACTTTCAATAACTTCAGCATTTGCTAAATCTAATGTACCTGTATTCGCAACACTTGAGGTATCGGCGTGAGTAAGAACAACGTTTGCTGTTAATGGACCACCTCCGGTAACTCCGTCAGATCCTGTGACTGAAACATAAGCAGCTCTTAAGAATAAAGTATCTGATTCTGTTTCGGTATAATAACGATTATCTAATTGACCTGCATCAAGTTCGGTCTCAGTGTAATATCTGTTATCAAGTTGACCTGCATCAAGTTCGGTTTCAGTGTAATATCTGTTATCAAGTTGACCTGCATCTAATTCTGTTTCTGTATAATAACGATCATCAAAATCAACTTGATCTAAACCTGTGACATGACCATAGGTATCTAATATAACATCTTGTATAACTTGACCGCCGCTTCCTAATACACTTGCTTGTGAACTTGTATCAGCGTGATCTATTGTGATTGTTGTATTTGAATTCTGATTAAGTGTAAATGATCCACCACCATCAATTGCATTTCCTGCTGTGATAGTGATTGTAGAATCAAAGACGTTATTTGCTGCGCCTGATGTTGCGGCATTAATGATATCTTGAGCATGTTGACCATCAAGCAAGTCAGCATCTAATAATGAACCTGTTCCATCAACTGTAAGTAATGCTGTTAATATTTCAGAAGCAGTTTGGTCAGCAGTAGCACCAGCTTCAATACCATCTAATTTTGCTCCATCTACTGAAAGATCTCTGCCATCAACCGTTCCAGAAACTGAAACATTTCCATTGATAATAATATCACCAAACTGGTCGATAACGGTGTTGAAGACAGAACCATCACCTGTATTGATTTGGAATGTATTGTTTGCGTTATACCATTCGGTAGAATCTACTCCCTTTACAGCTCCTGTAGAGACGTTTGTTAAACGGCCATCTTCGTCAACTGTAATAACTGGAATTTGAGAAGCAGAACCATAAGTTCCTGCGGTAACTCCTGTATTCGCAAGCTCTGTTGCTAATGTCATTACTCCAGTATTTGAAGAAGCAAAACCTGTAACTTTCCCTGTGAGTGTAAGATCTAATCCATCTTCTAATAAATCAAGTTTAGCACCATCGGCAGCAATATCACGACCGTCAACTAGACCTGTGACTGTAATATCACCTGTGACATCAATACCTGCACCGAAATCAACATTCGCATCAAATTGTGATATAACATTATTGAATGATGAACCATCGCCTGTGTTAATTTGGAATGTATTATTAGCAGTATACCAACTTGTAGAATCAATACCTGCGACCGAAGCGGTGGCAGCCGCAGTGATACGACCATCGGCAGCAATTGTAATAATAGGAATAGAAGTTGCTGAACCGTATTGAGCAGCAGTAACTCCTGTGTTAGAAATATCTGTTGTAATTGTTCCGCTTGCTAAATCAGTTAATGTAACTGAACCTGTGACATCGCCTGCGAGTGTAATTGTTGGGTCAGGTTTATTTGTTGCGTTTGTAAAGTCGAGATAGAAATCACTATTTGCTCCATCAAGCAAATCAGCGTCTATTCCAGAAAATTGTCCATCGTTACTTAATATTACTTCAATAATTTCAGTGTTAGTGATTACATAAGGCTTATTTGTAAAATTAGTATAATCGAGATAATATGTACCTTCTTGTCCATCTAAAAGATCAGCATCTAATCCTGAAGCAGCTCCATCAACTGTTTTTAGTCCTTCAAGAATTTCGGTATTTGATAAATCTCCTGTAGCACCTGCTTCAATTCCATCAAGCTTTGTACCATCGGCAGCAATATCACGACCGTCAACTAGACCTGTGACTGTAATATCGCCGTTAACTGTAAGATTTGTAAACTCACCAATAACAGTATTAAAAATACTGCCGTCAACAGTAGATATTTGGAATGTGTTGTTTGCGATATACCAATCAGTATCAGAAACACCTGCGACTGATACATCAGCGGCCGCGGTAATACGACCATCTTCGTCAACAGTGAATGTTGGAATTAAAGAAGCTGAACCGTATGAACCTGCTGTGACTGTTGTATTCGCAAGTTCTGCGGATATATTAATTGTTCCACTTGCTAGGTCGGTTAAAGTTGTTGTTCCTGAACCTGTGACCTTTCCTGTTATATTAACATCAATTTGAGGATCAGGTTTATTTGTTGTATTAGTCCAATCTAAATAATAAGAACCTTCTTGACCATCTAATAAGTCAGCATCGAAACCAGATCCTGAACCTATATCACCTGATGTAATAATTCGGCCTGTAGTTCCACCTGAAGCAATTTCCCAATAATCATTTGCTTCATTCCATTGTAGAATTACATTATTTGAGGATCCTCTTTCAACTTCGATACCAGCATCTTGAGTTGGACTGCCCGTGTGATTAGCATTAAGAGTAATGATATTATCAGATAAATTAATAGTCTCTGTATTGACATATGTGGTGTTTCCTGATACTGTAAGATCGCCTGTAATGGTTAAATTTGCTGCGAAGGTATCATCAACATCTGACCTTAAGAATTGTGTTGAATCTAAACCATCAAGTAAATCAGCATCAAGACCTGAACCTGTTCCGTCGACTGTTTTAATTAAGGTTAAAAGATCAGCAGGATCCGCACTAAACTCGACAATGGATTCTGTTCCATTAATATCTTGTTTAATGTATATCTTACCGTCAGCTGTATTAATCGCAAGTTCGCCTAAGTCCAACTGGGCAGTAGTAGGCACTCGACCGGCAACGGCACTTCTTTTTAGCTTAATTAATGTCGACATATATATGTCCTTCTATATCATATACCTATTTAGGCAAAATTAAAAGGTTCCTCCATCTAATGTTGTGACGGTAACATCTCCGCTTGTCACGGTAAAATTAGCTACATTAAATGAAGCAACACCAATATTGGTATTGTTTGCTAATTCACCAGCAATTAATATTTGATTATTGCTGACCGTTGTGTCAATACCTTCACCGGCGGCAAAAGTAATGAGTTCTCCTAAGGCAACTGTATCTACGCTACCTTGTTCAGCGGCAAGTTGTATACCACCAGATGTTAAATTATTTATGGCAGATTCTAAAAATTGTTTATTTACTGCATCTAAACTATTGACAGGATCTAAAATGTTTGTTATAATAGAGTTATCGACACTAAGGATATTACTATTAGGAGATAATGTAATATCACCTGTAGTAGTAGAAATAGTCGAATTAGCAAATAAGAAATTGCTTCCTATTAGTATTTGTGTATCAACATTAAGTCCTAAAAGACGGTTATTACCACCCGCAGGGTTAATTAAATAATTATTATTTTGACTGTCAATAAAGTTCCTTGAATATACGGAACCGTCTGATACATACCAACTATTGTTAGTATTATCAAAATATGTACCAAAGTTAAATGTAGAACTTAAGAAACCTAATTTGGTTCCTTGAGCATACATATACATATTTCCAGAACCAGTACCAAAAGTAAGGGTTGTACTAGGTTTCTGATAACCAACCCACAAATCAGCAAATCTTGAAGTACCTGCTGGATCGGCATAATAACTTAAATCGTCTTTACTTACAAATTTTGTTGCTCGTAAGTCACCGTTAGATGTATCACCACCTTCCGCATTAATATATCTTGCATCAAGGTCTACATAATTAAATGTTGTTGCGATTGAAACATTTGAGTTATGAACAACAGTACCATCACCAGTAACTGCTCCTGTTAAAGCAATATCGAAATTATCAGTTTCAAAGTTTAATTTACTAGATGCAGTATTTGATGTGACAGTAAGACCTCGTTCAATATTACCATTTCTTACTGAATCTTCAAGAACTTCAAAAATACTATTCGCAAAGTCAACAACCGCATTTGATGAAACAGATAGAGGAACATTAATTAATGAACGAACACGTCCATAAACGTCAAATTCAAAGTTAGGAATAAATCCTTCAGGACCTGCATTTCTTAAACCTGTGAATGTATTCCATACAGGATCTAAACTAACTTCAGTAACATTATTACCGCTATCATAATTTGAAATTGTTAATCCTGTTCCGATTTCAATACTTGGTTCGTTAGATGTATTGAATAAATCTAATACATAAGTATTAGCACTCTTTGTGATATTGAAATCACGAGCAAAAGTATTCTCTACATAGAATTTAGTAACTGCATCAGAATTGCTGACAGGTTCAGCTAAACCTGTTATAATAGTATTGCTAACATCAATATTACCAGTGACATTAAATACAAGGTCAGTTGCAGCAGGAGTTGTAATTCGTTGTTGGTTGTCAACTGTAAATGCAGTAATACCCGCAGTGACAAATCTTAATTCATCGTTATCTGCACCAGGACTTGACTCTGCTTCAATAAAGGTATCTTGGTCAACATCTTTAACTCCACCGAGTGAAGCCCATGCATTTCCACTATAACCCTCAAATACACCATCTGTTGTATTGAAACGAACCATACCTGCAGTTAATGTAGCAGGCCTATCTCCTGTGGTACCGACAGGAACCGTTAATGCTCCTGTTGTATCAATGACAACAACTTCTGTATCACTATCAATGGTTCTTACATATAAAGCATTCCAATTTGAACCTGTTGTACCAAGATTATACGTTGCATCATCTTTAGGTAATAAGTCAGATGTAAAATCGGCAACAACATTAATAGTATCAACCGCTTGATTACCTAATGTTAAATTACCTGCGATAGAAACATCACCAGTAAATTCTGCTGATCCATCAACATAAAAATTTGAACCGTCCCAAGTAAATCCTGCATCATCTGTTAATGCACCACTTGGTCCTGCGACTACAATTCTATTATCTGTTAAACTTCCTACACTTAAAACATTGGTTGTTTGATTGTAAGTTAAACCTGCATCACCTTGAATTGCACCGTTTGCGCCTGCGACAAATACCGAACCTTCGGCAACAGTTTCAAATGTTGGTGCTGTTCGGAATTCAGAGGTTGCATTAACAACCATGTGACTACCGTCAAACTGAATATTATTGTTTGACGATAACGCACCGGTATCAGATACGAACATCATCGTGTTCGCTTGTAAGTTACCTACTGATAAACTGTCACCTGATAAACCACCTGATGTACTGAAATCACCATCAACAGAAATACCACCAAGTACTGTTAGGTTTGTTCCATCCCAAGAAAGGTTTGCTGTACCTCTAAGATTTCCGCCAGGTCCTGCATATACAATAGCTTGGTTTGGAATATCAGAAACATTGGCAGCACCAAAAGTTGCACCACCAGTAGCAAAGTCAAATACAACTTCACTTAATGTTGGTCCATATTTAAAATTACCAGATTCATCAATTTGTATTCTTTGTGTACCTGCCGTGAAAAAATCTAGTTGGTCGTTATCAGAACCAGCACTTAATTCTGCTCGTATAAATGTATCTTTATCAACGTCTTTAACACTACCTGCTAATTCTGACCATTGATTACCATCATAACCTTCAAATCTACTATCTGAAGTATTATAACGAATCATACCTAAAGCAGCAGTAGGTCGGTCAGCGGTTCCACCAACAGGTAATGTTAAAGCGCCGGTTTCATCAATCGTTACTACACCACTTGAGCTCTTAAGTGTAGGTGTAAATATTCTTCGCCATTCTTTGGTAGGCGTACCTAAACTGTATAATCCTGATTGGTCAGGAATTAAATCAGATGTAAAATCAGCAACAACATTAATGGTATCTACTTGATTATCACCGAGTGTTAAGTTACCCCCGATGGTAACATTACCTGTAATATCAGCATCACCATCTACGGTAAATGTTGTACCGTTAAATGTTAATTTTTCACTATCAACAAGTTCGCCATCAACTCCTGCATATACAACTCTACCTGATGTTAAATCAGTAACATTAACAGAACCTAATTCTGTTTGCCCAGGCACTTGAAGAATATCTAAAAATACTCCACCTGTTGCTGTAATTGAAACACCATCAAAAGATAGGTTTGCAGAAGTAACTAATTCACCATTTGCAGCAGCATACATTATACGACCTTCTTCGAGGTCTAATATATTAACACTTCCTAATGTTGCTTGACCAGGAACTGATAAGTTATCTAAGAATACACCACCGGTAGCAATAATGCTTGTACCGTTAAATGTCATTCCTGGGCTGTCAATTAATTCGCCATTAGCACCTGCATATACGATACGTCCTTGAGTTAAATCTTCAACATTTAATGATCCAACTTCTGCTTGCCCTGTAACATCTATACCATTTAAAAATGCGCCATTCAAGGCAGTGAATTGATTTGTTATGGTTAAGTCAGTAAGACCTTCAATAACTGAAGTTTGTTCACCTAGTGTAAGTGAAGTTGTACCGAGAGTAAAATCGGCAGAAGATATAACTGTGGAATTAGCAGTAAAGTTTAATGGACTAAAACTTGCGTTTTCAAAATCTGTAATATGTCCGAAAGTATCAATTGAAATATTTTTCGGATAAGATAAATTTGAGTTTGTAGTACTGACAGCATTTGATGTGTCAGCGTGACCAATAACTACATTTGCACCTTGGTCAAAAACTGTTTGTGATATGGTAATGCCAACCGTATTGGCAACGGAAACAACGTATTCCCCAATAGTATCAATACCAAGAACAACGGAGTCTGGAACGATTTGCGGCTTTCGTTCCGCCGGTGCGACAATAGGAGTAGATTGTCCTTGTTTCGGTATGGCCTTAATCGAACGGCCAGCACCGATTTTGACTTTTATACTCACGAAACCTCCGTAATAGTATCGACTACGATTGCTAGGCCTTCAACTATTTTGGTTCGTTCTCCTGTTTGTTTTTCCATTATTACATCATATTGATATTTGCCCGGCTGCAGCGAATCTGTCTGTTGGTCTGTTAATACCAATGTGATGTCATTGTTTGCTACTTCAATATTGAAATTTAATGCCGAGGCGGACGAATATACTTTTCTTATGCTGCTGTAAAAGTTATAAACAGAAATAGTTGCGTCATCATATTCGACACCCTCATCATTAAACAGATTCAGTTCTGTTCTGAAGTCCATTCCTTTATCGATGTAAATATTAGCTCTTGATGCCATGGTGATGAAACCTTTTAAATTTTGTTATACTTGTTATATTTATAAGATACCGGCAGTCAAAACGAAAAAGGACATCTTATAGAAATGCCCTTTATATGAATCGTCTCAAATGATTTAGAGCACCTTATACTCCATAATGTATTACTTTTTCAGTTCGTCAATTTGCTTTTGCTGTTCTTTGATTGCTTCAATTAACAATCCAACAATATTTCCATAAGAAACTGATTTATATCCTTCACTTGAAAGCCCAACAACTTCAGGAAGAACTTTTTCTACTTCTTGCGCAATTAAACCAATTTCATGTCTTTCGTTATCTATCTTATTATATGATACTCCGCGTAATTCTTTTACTTTATTCAGAGCATTATCAATTGTTTCTATATTCTCTTTTAATCTTTCGTCAGAATTTGTTGTGACATTACCTGTTGCTGTAAAATCACCTGTTCCTGTATCAAACGTGAATCTTGTTGTGGTACCTTCACGAATGATAACATCATGAGTAGCATCACAGTCAATGTACATTGTAGTTCCATTGTCATAGAACTGAACATCTTCACCTGTACCGAAGTATGCGGATCCACCGCCGCCGTTAGAACCATCTTGGAATACAATCTTACCAGAAGATACTGTATTTGTAGCTGTTCCATCGAAAGAACCACCACCAGAAGGCCATGTTGTAATAGTAGAACCGCCTAGAGTTATTGAATTA
>Ga0255772_10000422_pt1 | contig 41664 bp, 39 predicted proteins | sample 071ome_34_FD_179970 | JGI IMG/M metagenome (GOLD analysis project Ga0255772, IMG submission 179970) | Coastal salt marsh microbial communities from the Groves Creek Marsh, Skidaway Island, Georgia - 071411BT metaG (version 2) | ecosystem: Environmental > Aquatic > Marine > Intertidal zone >...
TGTTGAACGCCGAAATACAATCCCCATCCTCGCAAACGTTAAGTTAGATGTGGCTGACGGTAAATTATCTCTTTCGGCTACTGATATGGAGATTGGCTTATTAGAAGCTGCTGACGCTGATCCAGCATCGCAGCCTGGCTCAGCAACTGCTCCTGCGCATACACTTCACGACATCGTTCGTAAATTGCCAGACGGCGCCCAAGTTGAGCTAGCTTTGGATTCTGAAGCCGAACGAATGATTGTCCGTGCAGGTCGTTCTACCTTTCAACTAGCAGTGCTGCCTACGGCTGACTTTCCATCCCTTGCTGATAGTGAAATGCCGATCGGCTTTAAGATGGCTGCTAGAGATCTAAGAACACTTATTGATCGTACCCGTTTCGCTATTTCTACCGAAGAGACCCGTTACTATCTAAATGGGATTTATTTCCATACGGCAGACCACGAAGGTGTAAAAGTTCTTCGAGCGGTAGCAACTGATGGACATCGATTAGCCCGAGCGGAGGCGCCGCTTCCCGATGGAGCGGCAGGCATGCCGGGAGTTATTGTCCCTCGAAAGACTGTCGGTGAGCTGCGCAAACTTCTTGAAGAAGCGGGTGATGCATATGTGGAAGTCTCTGTTTCGGAGACAAAGATTCGCTTTGCGATGAATGGTGTAGTTCTAACCTCTAAGCTAATAGACGGCGCATTCCCTGATTATGAGCGAGTTATTCCCGCTGGTAATGATAAAAGCGTTCAGATTGACCGTCAGGCATTTAAGGATGCCGTTGACCGGGTCTCAACAATAGCCACTGAGAAGTCACGTGCGGTAAAGCTTGCTTTGCAACAGGGTGCTATCGTTGTTTCCGCTAACAACGCTGAAGCTGGCGCTGCCAGTGAAGAAATTGAAGCGGATTATGATGCTGAGTCAATGGAGATAGGCTTCAACTCGCGCTATCTGCTTGACATTGCAAATCAGATTGAAGGCGATATTGCTGAATTAGTTTTTGCAGATCCAGCGGCACCTACGATATTGCGCGATAAAGCCGATGCTTCGGCGCTTTACGTTCTTATGCCAATGCGCGTCTAGTTTTAGGGTTCCTTTGTTCGCGCATCCTCTCATGCATACGGCCCCGGCCAATGACGTAAGCTTTCCTCAAGGCTGCGCTATAGAAAGACTGACCCTCACAGATTTTCGAAATCATGCCAGCTTTCGATTAGAAACCAACGCACCAGAGGTTGTTTTGGTTGGTCCCAATGGTGCTGGAAAGACCAATGTCTTAGAGGCAATTTCTCTTCTTACCCCTGGTCGAGGAATGCGTGGAGCGCGCTCAGGCGAAATTTCACGCTCAGGAAGTGCGGGAGGCTGGGCAGCAGCTGCTTCAGTAAAGGGACCGTTAGGAGATTCGCATATCGGAGTGGGTGTTGACGCAAATCAGACTAACAACGCCCGTAAAGTCCATGTAGATGGTGATTTGCACAGGGGACAAGCATCTCTGGCTGAGAGATTTTCTGCTCTTTGGTTGACCCCTCAAATGGATGCCCTTTTTGTAGGGCCTTCGGAAGAGCGAAGACGCTATTTGGATAGGATTGCTGCTACCTCCGACCCTGCTCATATAGGGCGCGTCGCAAATTATCGGAATGCTATGCGTCAACGACTGTCACTTCTAAAAACGGGTAGCGCTGACGTTGTCTGGATAGATGCCTTAGAGGCTGAAATGGCCAGTCGAGCTGTAGCTGTGGCAGCGGCTCGCATTGAAACAGCAGCCCGTCTAGATGCCGCGGCAGCGAGGGGTGTTACAGAGTTTCCGCGCGCTCGGATTACTGTCAAAGGAATAACAGAGGATTGGCTCAATCAAATTCCCGCTTTGGAGGCAGAAGATCGACTCCGCGTGTTATTAAAGGAGGAGCGGCGTCGAGATTCGGAGACAGGAGTTACCTCCTCTGGGCCTCATCGAAGCGATATGGTTGTCATGGATCGAGCTCGTGAACTATCTGCGGCCAGTGGTTCCACAGGTGAACAGAAAGCCCTTCTTGTTTCGCTGACCTTTGCATCCGCACGCATGATAAAAGACGCTACTGGTTGTTCCCCAGCATTACTTTTGGATGAGGTTGCAGCACATTTTGATCCTAATAGAAGGCGCGTTCTTTTTGATGAAGCATTAGAGCTTGGTGGACAGGTTTGGATTACGGGCGCTGATAAATCACAACTTCGAGAACTTGCAGACCGAGCTGATTGGCATTGTATAAGTCAGGGCTCTGACAAAAATTAATATGTTGATGTTAGGAATCTAATCCATGTCAGAAGATCAGAAACCGGAATATGGAGCTGATAGCATTCAGGTGCTTCGCGGACTGGAGGCAGTGCGCAAGCGGCCTGGAATGTATATCGGTGACACTGATGATGGGTCAGGTCTGCACCACATGGTCTATGAAGTAGTTGATAATGCGATCGATGAAGCTTTGGCCGGATATTGTGACAAAGTTGATGTCATTCTGAATGGCGATGGCTCAGTAACCGTTCGCGATAATGGCCGAGGTGTCCCTGTCGACATTCATCCGGAGGAGGGTGTCTCAGCTGCGGAAGTGATAATGACACAGCTCCACGCTGGAGGAAAATTCAATCAGAATTCTTATAAAGTTTCTGGTGGATTGCATGGCGTCGGTGTTTCGGTAGTCAACGGTCTGTCAGAATGGTTGATGCTGAAGGTATGGCGTTCTGGGAAGGAACACGCCATGCGTTTTCGAGATGGCGAATCTGAGGCTCCGCTGGCTATTGTTGGTGACGCTGAGGGTAAAAGTGGAACTGAGGTTACATTTAAGCCTTCAGTAAATATTTTCACTATGGTGGAATTTGACTTTCCGACTTTGGAACGGCGATTGCGGGAGTTGGCATTCCTTAACTCGGGCGTCCGGCTGGTTCTGACTGATGCTAGGCAAGCCGAAGATAAGTCTGTTGATTTATACTATGAGGGTGGCCTAGCTGCTTATACGGCTTTCCTCGACCGAAATAGAAAACCTCTGATTGAGAAGCCAATCGTTATTCAAAGAGAACGGGATGGGATTACGGTCGAGGCGGCTTTGCAGTGGAACGATCAGTTCCATGAAACGATGCTGTGTTTCACAAATAATATTCCCCAACGAGATGGTGGCACTCACTTGGCTGGGTTTCGTGGAGCCCTGACACGACAAGTAAATGGTTTTGCAGAGTCTTCTGGCCTTTTGAAAAAGGCAAAAATTTCACTTTCCGGCGAAGATGCTCGAGAAGGTATTACGTGTGTTTTGTCTGTTAAAGTCCCAGATCCAAAGTTCTCCAGCCAAACAAAAGATAAACTGGTTTCATCTGAAGTTCGGCCCGTTGTTGAAAGCGCAATCAATGATGCGTTAGGTCAATGGCTTGAAGAGCATCCTAAGGAAGCGCGTGTCATAGTCGAGAAGACTTTACAAGCGGCTCAGGCTCGTGAGGCTGCTCGTAAAGCGCGAGAGATTACGCGAAAGCAAGGACCTACTATTGCTTCTCTGCCGGGTAAGCTTGCAGACTGCCAAACTCGCGATCCGGAGCGAGCAGAAATTTTTATTGTTGAGGGTGATAGCGCCGGCGGTTCCGCTAAACAGGCGCGAGACCGTGGTTTCCAGGCAATTTTGCCAATCCGGGGTAAGATACTCAATGTTGAGCGTGTAAGACCGGAGCGGATGCTGAGTAGTCAGGAAATCGGAACTCTGATTACGGCAATTGGAGCGGGCATAGGCGCTGATAATTTCAATGCAGAAAAAGCTCGATACCATAAGATTGTAATAATGACAGACGCAGATGTTGATGGAAGTCATATCCGTGCACTATTGCTGACTTTCTTCTATCGCCAAATGCCGGAATTGATTGAACGCGGCTGGTTGTATATTGCTCAACCTCCTTTGTTTCAGGTTAAGCGAGGTCAGCGTTCGGTTTACCTGAAAGATGAGCGGGCTCTTGAGGACCATTTGATAGAACTTGGTGTTGAGGGCGCTGTTTTGAATTTAGCCAATGGGGAGCAACGCGCTGGATCAGATCTTGCTGAGCTTGCCCAATACGCTCGTGACATAAGAGCGGTTGTTCAGCGTCTGGCAGATAAAGTTGGCGATGCTAGGGTTGCTGAGCAAGCAGCTGTAATTGGCGCCTTAGACCCTGAAGTCATTTCAACGGAAGAGAGGGCGCGAGAGGCAGCTGAAGCGATTGCAGCGCGCTTAGTTCGATTTGAAGCAACTGCAGAGGAATGGCAAGGAGAGGGTTTCGCCGACGAATCTGGTCAAGTTGGGATGAGAATTGTTCGCCTCTCAAATGGCTATCGTGCGGTATACGAAATTGCTCCAAGATTGCTGCGTTCTCAGGAAGCCACTCATCTAAACGGTGCAGCTGAAAGACTTCAAAGGTTGTTTGCTAGTCCTGCTGTATTGATCGCCAAAGAGAGAGAAAGCCAGGTTTACGGACCGTCCAGCCTTGCCAAAGCAATCCAGGAGGAGGGCCGGCGGGGGCTCTCTACCCAGCGTTATAAAGGATTGGGTGAAATGAATCCTGAGCAGTTATGGGAAACAACCTTGGACCCAGAGGCACGGACACTTCTCCAAGTGAAGATTGCTCATGCGGAGGAAGCTGGTGAAGTTTTCTCAACGTTAATGGGTGATGAGGTAGAGCCACGCCGCAACTTTATCCAAGATAATGCACTAAAAGTAGCGAACTTGGATGTTTAAGGTTTTACTCACTGATTGCTTGTTTTTTGATTTTTAGGCTTTGGATTAAGCCATTTTAAGGAAGAGCTCTTAACAGACGATCAATTTCATTTTCGTTGTTATAGTAGTGCACGGACGCACGAAGGATTGAAGGCAAGCGACGCCGTGTTGCATCAATCAAGGTGCTTGATGGAATAGATACACTGACATTTATTCCCATAGCTCTTAGATTTTTCTGGAGTTCGAAGGGATCTTCCCCGTCTACTATAAAAGTAACGATACCGCATTGCTGACTACCGATATCCGTTAGTTTAATATTTGAGCGCTCTGAAAGTCGTTGGCGCAATCTAAGAGCGAGCTTTTGTATACGCTCCCATATATTTTCTATGCCAATTTCTAGCGCATAATCGACAGCAGCGCCTAAGCCCAGCCTTGCTGCATAATTATTTTCCCAATTTTCGAAGCGCCTTGCATCTGGTCGTAGTGTATATTCGTTTAGAGAAGTCCACTCCGCAGCAAAATGGTCGATAATAACCGGCTCAAGACTTTGAATAATATCTTTCCTTACGTACAAAAAGCCAATGCCGCGTGGTCCTCTCAAATATTTCCGTCCGGTTGCGGAGAGCAAATCGCAGCCGATTTCTTCGACATCAATTGGCATCTGCCCTATGGATTGGCAGGCATCCAGCAGGTAAAGGGCTCCGTGCGCTCTTGCGATCTGACCAACTGCTGCGGCTGGATTCACCAATCCCCCATTAGTTGGTACGTGACTGATTGCTATAAGTTTTACAGAATTGTCCATCATTGATGCTAGGGCGGCGATATTTAACTCGCCGGATGCCTGGGAAGGGACTACTTCGACCACCACTCCCTTATTTTTTGCAGCTTGCAGAAAAGCAACGTAATTGGCTCCATATTCGGCTTCCGATGTAATGATGCGGTCACCAGGCTGAAATGGAATAGAGTAAAAAGCCATATCCCAAGCGACAGTGGCATTTTCAACAATAGCAATTTCTTTGCGTGATCTAGCAGCAATCAATTTGACGATAGAATCATAAACAGCTTCGATCCGATCGATTTCACGATCGGCTGCCTCATACCCGCCTATTGCTGCTTCAAGTTCTAGGTGTTTGAGCTGGGCATCAATGACTTCTCTTGGAGGTAGAGCCGACCCAGCATTATTAAAATGACAGACAAATTCTGTGCCTGGCGTATCTTTCCGGATTTTGGTTAGGTTGATGTTCACTTCAGACCCAAAATAATCTCATCCGTGTGCTGCCCTACATCAGGACTCAGGCCACGTGGGTCATTATCTTCTAATCTGGCAATGCCAGGTGGTTGTGGGACGGGAATGGGGCCCAAACCTGGCTGATCAGGCCACGAGAATGTGCCAGCCGTTTTTACGTGTTCATTTGCCAACACATCGCCATATTCGTGAACGGGTGCGCACATGAGTCCAAGCTCAGCAAAAAAATTAATCCAATGCTCTGCTGATTTAGTTTTGAGGGTTGGGGCAAGGAGGGCGTTGATCTCTGTTGCTCGCCAAATCCTGTCACTATGGGTGGAAAATTCTGGACGTGATTTGAGTTCGGATAAGCCAAGTGCATCACATACTTTTTCAAAATGGTCAGGCCGGTTCGCAGACAGATTAATGAAGCCTGTTGTTGTCTCAAAAGTACCCACAGGCACCCCATTGGCTGGAGGTTGGCCACCCTGTGCGTGGTGGCGAACAAATTGCCCAGCCTGCACAGCCATTGCACTTTCCATCAGTGAAATATCAAGCTTACGTCCACCCATACCTTTGTCACGGGCAATAAGCGCTGTTGCCACCGCCTGGTAAGCGTATAAGCCAGTAATATAATCGATGATCGCCATACCTACCCGCATTGGCGATCCATCTTTATCCCGTGTTATTGACTGAAGACCCGTAAAAGCCTGCAAAATTGCGTCTGTGGCGGGGCGTTTGGAGAGTGGACCTACAGGTCCAAAACCTGATATTGAGAGATAAATTACATTTGGATTAACGCTTTTAACGCTTTCGTAGTCGAGGCCTAGACGTTCAATGACGCCTGGCCGAAAGCTTTGTGTTACAATATCAGCTTCAGAGGCTAATTTCAGAGCCGCCGCTTTTCCTTCTTGTGATTTGAGGTCTAGGACAACAGATCGCTTGCCTCGATTAGTTGATAATGACTGTGCTGACTGATCGCCATGAATGCGCCCCCCCATGTTTCGCACCCAATCCCCACTATCGGGTTCTATTTTAACGACGTCTGCACCGTATTGGGCCAATAGCATTGCAGCGTAGGGGCCAGCTATCCCCTGAGCAATATCACAGACCTTGATGCCGTTTAGGGGGAGATAGTCAGACATCGTTACCTCTTATTTTTCACTTGATAGATTTTATAGAGAGTTAAAAATGCACGCGGGTTCAGAAAACTAATCCCTCTTCCATGCTAAGGTTTTATTTTTAGGAAGTGGATGCGATCCGCCACCCGACTTCTGCCAATTGTCTTGCTTTTGCTCCCCTTTTCAAAGCATCAGGGCTTGATGCATTTCCATCTAGGCCACGTTTGTAGACGCCCTGGGCAATTGCACCCAAGCGGAATAGTGATAATGCGAGGTAAAAGCTCCAATTAGAGGGCGGAGAAATTCCTCGGGCTTTGCAATATGTTTCTACATATTCATCTTCCGTAAGAATACCGTGTTCTTCTAGTTCGATCTGGGTAATGTCACCTCGTTCTGGATCAGCAACGTGATAGTTCAAGCAGTTATATGCTAGATCCGATAATGGATCGCCTAATGTTCCAAGTTCCCAGTCTATTACAGCAAGTATTTCAGGGCGTTCTGGGTGGAAAATTGTATTTTCCATCCTGTAGTCGCCATGAACTATCGTAGTTTGTTCTGATTCTGGCATGTTTTCGCTAAGCCAGCGAATTAACTTATCCATCTCGGGAACATCATCAGTTTTACTGGCCTCATATTGTGTCGACCATCGTTTTACCTGACGGCTGCAGTATCCTCCCTCACGGCCGTAGGTAGTCAGTTCCTTTTCTCGCCAATTAACTTCGTGTAGCGCAGCCAGCACACGACCCATTTCAGCGTAATGGGCACGCCGATCCGCTGGACTCATTCCCGGTAGTGAAAAATCGCGGATAACCCGCCCTTCAACGTGCTCCATAACGTAAAAATCACGACCTATGATGGCTTCGTCTTCGCATAAAACATATGCCTTCGCCACAGGTACATCCGTTTCTGCTAGGGCGGAAATTACTCTAAATTCACGATCAACGGCATGGGCGGACGGAAGGAGTTTTCCCGGGGGTTTTTTGCGCATGACATAGCGTTTCCCAAGTCCATCGGTCAGCATGAATGTTGGGTTGGACATTCCACCCCGAAACTGCCCCACTTTTAGTGGCCGGGCAAACCCCTCTATACGGGCTTCAAGATAATCCTCTAGCTTTCCAACAGGAAATGCATGCTGCGCTAATACAGGATCAGTGTCTGCCGTCGATGTGATGGGAGCATTAGCCATTAATGATACCTTGTTATCTTAATTGTCATTTTCCTAACCCTCGCAAACAATGGCAAGGGTCACTGTTCGCGTGCAAGTTTGTCCAAAAGGATGGGCTCGCCATGAGGTGTCGCTTCAGCAGCATTAGCCCAGGCGATCTGACGATTAGTCTGTTCCGAAGCTGTTGTTAAACCCTTTGTAACGACGAGTTTTTCCAGAGCTGTGAGCCAATGCAAATAGTAATCATCACCATTCTGGTTTGATCCTGCACCCAGTAATTCTTGAGAAAGTGCCTCCGAGAATTCGGACCATTCGAAATTGCCGCGTTTGTGTAACTCAACAGCAAGCGCAAAAGCTTGCGCCTCCCAAGGAGCTGCAAATTTAGGGCTTTCAGGAAGATCATTAAGCTTGTTCAAGATAATCATCCCAAAGATCAACATAGGTGCAGGAGTTAGGTTCAGCGTCTTCACCCCATAACTCTTCTCCTTCGAAACGAACTGCATAAAGCCACTGAGGTTTTTCACTCAGACCCGCTGAATTAGTATCAGGAAATACAAAGACGCCGTGTATTCGATCAATTTTTCCTCGGCGACCTCTTACATATCGAGGTAATCGAGTGTGGTTAGCTGGGTGAATATTTTTGGTAATCACAAAATCTCCTATGCTAAATTTTGCGTTCCCAACCTCTTGTCTTCGTGCTGAACCGCCTTTTTCTAGGGCAGGTGCTACATCTTCTGCTTTCAATATTCGGGATAATGTTTTCGGGGTATTTTGAGCTTTCTTAGACTTAAGTTCGCTCTGCGAGATTAGCTTTCGGTCAAGAAGTAGCGACTCTAATCCATGAAGCCAATGCTCATAATATGTCGTCTCCAGATATTTGCCTGGGCGCATAGTTTCTCGTGCAAAGCGGGCTTGGTCTATGTTCCATTGACCTGTGAACCCCATGGCAAGGGTAACGGCAAAGCATCTTCTTTCCCACTCTTGGCTAAATAAAGGTTCGTTTGGGTCTGGATTTATTGGACCGTGGCCGTGGCTCCCCCCAAGATCGTGTGCTCCATTCATGCGTTCGATCCCACAAGCCCTGTGCCTATCATCGAGTCTCGCGTTACTATTTCGGCCAAACGATCCTCGCTCCAATTATTGGTGTTTGAAGGCTGCATGGGTAGTACCAAATATCGGGTCTCGGCTGTTGAGTCCCAAACGCGAACCTCAACATCCTCTGAAAGTTCAACGCCAAATTCCTTCAATACTGCGCGAGGCTGCGATACAGCTCTTGCCCGATACGGCGCTGCTTTATACCAGGTTGGAGGCAACCCAAGTACCGGCCATGGGTAGCAAGAGCAGAGCGTGCAGACGACTAAATTATGAACCTTTGCGGTGTTCTCTAGCACGACCATGTCTTCACCTTGCCGACCAGAATATCCCAAGCTAGCTATTGCAGCTGTTGCATCGCTGAGCAGCCATGATTTGTATTCTGGATCAGTCCAGGCCTTGGCGATTACTCGGGCACCATTTCTTGGTCCCACCTTGGTCTCGTAGGTTTCAATAAGTTGATCTAGGGCTGCGTGATCCACATAGCCTTTTTCTATTAAAAGAGATTCCAGCGCGCGGACGCGAAGTTCTGTCTCGCTTAGTTTTGATCCATTATCGTGCCCATCATGCGGCATGGTTAGGCTCCTAGCTTAAGAACATCATTAATATCATAAAATGATTGAAGGGTTTTCACGATGATTGATTTTAGGGGACGTATAGCCCTGGTAACAGGAGGGAGTAGGGGAATTGGCAGGGCGACTGCGATAGCTCTAGGCAGAGCTGGAGCCAATGTAGCAATTAATTTTTTGACACAGGAAGATGCAGCCAATGAGGTAGCTTTGGAAATCAAGAACATCGGCTGTAATGCCAGTATTTTTCAAGGAGATGTTTCACAATCTCTAGAAGTAGACAGAATGGTTGCTGAGATTTCAGGTAAGCTTGGGCCGATCGATATCCTTGTTAATAATGCTGGCCAGGCGCGAAGACTTTCCATTGATGAGGTGACCGAAGACGATTGGGAGCAGACAATGTCCATCAATCTGAAGTCTGTCTTCTTGGTAACCAGGGCGGTACTACCTCATATGCGTGCTCAAAAATGGGGGCGAATTGTTAACGTATCCTCCGGAGCATCTATGACTGGAGGATCAGTAGGCATCCATTATTCAGCCTCTAAAGGTGGCGTTGATGCGCTCAGTAGAGCCTACGCGTCCCGACTGGTTAAAGAAGGAATTACGGTTAATATTGTTTCACCTTCCCTGATAGATACGGACATGATCCCAGATAAGTTAGTAGCTCAAAATATTCCTATGGGTCGCCTTGGTTTGCCGCAAGAGTGTGCAGACGCCATCGTGCAAGCAGCATCCAATGGTTTTATGACAGGACAAACAATTTTCCTAAATGGTGGTCGTTACTTTGGGTAAGACTGAAATGAGGCCATTCCAACAATTGGCAGGTCGTGGCATGCTTTCTAAATAAATTAAGGAGGAACTTTGATGCCTGATAACGCCATGTTTCCCGAGCCCACACCACTCGAAGCTCACCCCGACTATGAACCAGTTTCTGCTGCTGAGTTGGTAGAGCTCAATGACCGGCTAAATGTTTGTTTAAAGTTGCGTACTCTGGCTATTGGAATGAAGCAATTTCGTTCTTTAGAGGAAATGAACCAGGTAAAAGGTTTAAGACGGCCCACGGAGGGGCGTCGCCACACCATGTGCCAGCTAGTTACTCAGAGCCGCATGGCGGGGTTTACTCTTGGAGTAACTGCGGAGAACGTCCGCCCTAATGGTAATTGTGGGGGGGTTCACGGTATCGACCTTCCTGATGAAGGGACACTAGATGGTTCTCATATGACTGGAGTCTGGTTTGAGAATCAGAAGGCGGCAGCAGCGCATCAGGAGCATATGCCGCGACAGGTATATGGCACCTATGTAGCGACGGTAGTCTCTCCAATCCGGTCAGGGCGGTTAGATCCTCCTGATATAGTGATGTTCTATGGTACCCCAGCCCAGATTATCATTTTCGTTAATGGCCTGCAGAATAAGAGATATCGCCGTTATGACATGTCCATCACTGGCGAAAGTGCGTGTGCTGATAGCTGGGGCAAGGCTTTACTAACAAAGGATACCTCTATTTCTATCCCTTGCTTTGCAGAACGCCGTTATGGCGGAGTGGCTGATGATGAGTTGCTAATTGCAATGCCACCACACGAGTTTAAGAGAGGCGTCGAAGGAATGGAGACCTTATCTAAAGTGGGTCTCCGTTACCCTATTCCACCTTATGGACCTCATGCAGATCCATCGGAGGGAATGGGAAAATCCTATGGCTAATACTTCTCGGCCGACCACTCGTCGTTTGCAGCAAATGGTGCGTGCTTACCGTGAAGCGGGCGCCCTGATGGCTGCAGTGGAGCTCGACCTTTTTACTCATATAGCCAACGGGTCAGATGATGAGTCATCTCTAACCAAAGCTATGGGTCTCCAGCCGCTTCATGGCGAAAGAATAATCATAGCGATGCTAGGGCTTGGTCTTTTGGAACGATCGGCTGATAAGCTTAAACTTGCTGAAGATGTCGAGAGATATTTAGTGAAAGGCAAAGCAAGCTATGCCGGCGAGTGGATGCTTTTTACCAAACCTGATTGGGAAGATTGGGGAAGATTATCAGAAATTTTAAAACAAAAAGCTCCTCCGGTATTGGAAAATAAGACTGTTGCGGGGATCACTATCCAAGAGGCTAGACGCTATCACCGAGGGACATACTCGATTGGACGTGGTGCTGGTCGACTATTTCTCAATCAGGTTGACCTCACGGGCAAAAAACTCTTGATGGACATTGGAGGGGGGTCGGGCGCCTATTGTATTGAGGCTTGCAAGCGCTATCCGGATCTCAAGGCTATTGTCTTAGAAATGCCTGCTGTGGCTCCAGTTACTCAAGAATTTATAGATGAGAGTGGCCTTACTGATCGAATTGAGGCTCGAGTTTGTGATTTCAATCATGATTCTTTTCCTGAGGGGGCAGATATAGCCATTATGGCCTCTAACTTGCCTATGTATGGTCGAGAAGCGATTGGTGCTGTTGTGCACAAGGCTTATAAAACGATGGCTTCGGGAGGCACATTTCACCTGATTGGCGAAGCTCTAGACGCAAGTCGATCTGGCCCTCCAGACCCCGCCCTTTGGGGGCTGGCCCAGGCTATTAACAACACTACCGGAATTGCTCACTCAGTCTCTGAAGTTGAGGGCTACCTTTCATTAGCTGGCTTCACCGACGTAGAGACAACTCAATTTGTAGAAGGGATTTTGCAGAGAACTAGTGGACAAAAATAGTCACTTTTGGTGTCGTTCCAGTTAGATGTCCCGTTTTGGTAAGGCCCGTCTGTAGTCTCTGCGACGTTCCCCTAGAGCCTTAAGGCTTGCAGCGTTGCTTTCATTTACTCGGTTATAAATAGCTCGCCAGTTAGGGTCTCCAGGCCACTCGAATGGAGCGCGTTTTATAGTTCCATGCTCAGGGGCTTGCTCTAACAATTGAACAGCTAATTTGGATATTTCTAGCTGCATTTTGCGATCATAGGGAGCTCCCATGGGGTTTCCGAGAGGGAAGTCTACAAACAAAAAGCGGGGTACGCCGCAATGTTCCACTATATCTTTAGCAGAACCAACAACTACTGTTGGAATGCCGTTTGATTCTAAATGGTGTGCAGTCAGACTCACGGTCTGGTGACACACTGGTCATAAAGGTACTAACAGGGCGGCATCGGCATGGTCTGAGATGACGCGAGAAAGAATTTCGGGCGCATCGTGTTCAATGGTCGTCCTATGGCTGTACACCGTCGGCACACTATGAAATTTTGTACTTATGCCCTTAATAAGGCCTTCATTTTTAAGCGTTTGTAATGCATTTATGGGGAGGTAGCTCTCCCTGTCTCTGGTATGAGTGCTTTCTTTGTCCCAAGCAAGATTCTCATTGTAAAGCCTCTCTGGCGCGCTAGAGCCTTCGGTGGCCCCGGACCATACTTCCTTTGGAGGTGCATTCTCGGGTGGCGACCAGTTGCCTGGTGGTGCTGAGGTTACAATTATTGATATCTGAGTCTCTGTGAGAGAATTTTTTAGATGGGCGAACGGCTGTCCGTCATTACGAGCCCAGCGATAGTCACGTTCGTATCCGAGAGCCCGGTAGTATTGACGGGTTCGTTCTATGTATCGAACAGATGGTTGATCATTCATTCGGATATAATACTTTAAACAATTGCAATGCTCTAATGAAAATATTTTTCTCCCTAGCGTCTAAAACTTAATGTTTATATATGCTTAGATGAGTGAATCATTTCGAAGCTCAGGAATTTGTCCAATTAAATTTCCAGAATTAGATAGTATTCTGCACCTGTATCAAAAAACGCGTGCGGCAACTTTAGACCTTATATCAGGACTTGGGCCGGAAGATGTAACGCCTCAGTCTATGGAAGATGCCAGCCCGACGAAGTGGCATATCGCTCATGTAAGCTGGTTTTTTGAAGAGTTTCTGCTTCGGGCTCATGCTCCTAAATATAGGGCATTAGATGAAAGGTTTCGCTATCTCTTTAACTCTTACTATGTGCAAGCAGGTCCGCGTTACGCGCGACCAGATCGTGGCTTGATAACACGGCCGACGTTGAAAGAAGTTCTGGCTTATCGAGAGCATGTTGATAATGCGATGACCAATTTCATTAAATCGGGAGATGCGCCACTGGATATAGTCGAACTTGGTTGTCATCACGAAATGCAGCACCAAGAATTAATACTCACTGACTTATTGCATCTACTATCACAAAACCCCCTTAATCCAATTTATAGAGACCAAAAGAAAGTTGATCCAATCACAACACCAGCACCCTCATGGCTGGAGTACGAGGGCGGCATGGTTGAAATAGGACACTTGGGGACAACATTTGCTTTTGATTGTGAAGGTCCTCGGCACAGCACATTTCTCCAGCCGTATCGGCTTTCTTCACATCCCGTCACTAATGCGGATTGGTTGAGGTTTATAGATGATGGGGGGTACCAGGATCCCCGATACTGGTTGTCTGATGGCTGGGCAAAAGCCCAACAGGAATGCTGGGAAGCTCCCTTGTATTGGCAGAGAGATGAAACTTCATGGAACATATTTGGATTGTCTGGCGTTCAGCCTTTAAACGTTGATTCCCCTGTTTGTCATATAAGCTTCTATGAAGCTGATGCTTATGCTTCTTGGGCAGGTAAACGCTTACCTACTGAAATTGAATGGGAGGCTGCCTCCCCAACAAGTATCAAAGGTAATTTTATGGAAAGTGGCGTGTTGTGTCCTCGGCCGTCGCAAGATAACGGGTTAGCCCAAATGTGGGGAGATGTCTGGGAGTGGACCGCCTCTGCGTATAGACCCTATCCAGGCTTTCGTGCCCCCGAAGGGGCCATTGGCGAATATAATGGAAAATTCATGGCAAATCAGTTTGTTCTGCGAGGGGGGTCGGCTCTAACGCCAGAACTACAAATGCGTACAACCTATCGAAATTTCTTTTATCCATTCCAACGCTGGCAAATGACGGGCCTTCGCCTGGCGGAGGATATAGTGTGATGGAAACATCTTTTGCAAAGGCTCTCTTAACTGGTCTTACAAAGCGTCAAAAAAGCTTAGAGCCTAAATTTTTTTATGATGCGGAGGGTTCTCGCCTTTTTGAGGAGATAACCCAGCTAGAAGCCTATTATCCTACTAGAACGGAGTTGGGTATTCTTGAGGCTAAAGCCGGTGAGATGGCGGCATTTTTAGGATCGGGTACGGTACTTGTTGAGCCTGGGGCTGGGGCTCCAACCAAGGCACAAAAACTATTGGCGGCGATGAACAAGCCTTTGGCTTATGCTCCAGGTGATATCTCTATAGACCATTTGGAAGAGGCAACGAGACCGTTACGAACTGAGTTTCCTCAACTGACGATAACTCCATTCCAATTAGATTTTGATAATGAAATAGCACTTCCGGAAGGAGTTTCTGCTCTTGGGCCGGTGGCAATATTCTTTCCTGGTTCCACAATTGGAAATTTTTCGCCAGAGGGTGCACGGGGCCTGCTAAGCAGATTTTGGAATGTTGAAAATTCTCAAACCCTGCTAATCGGAGTAGATTTAAAGAAAGATAAAGCGAAGCTGGAACGTGCTTATGATGATCCCGAGGGTATCACCGCCGCGTTTAATTTAAATCTTCTAGCTCGTGCTAATCGAGAGCTTTTAACAGATTTTGACCTTTCAAGCTTCCGTCATTTTGCCCGTTATGATGAAACTTTGGGACGAGTTGAAATGCATCTTCAAAGCATGTGCAATCAGACAGTCAACGTTCTTGGCGAAGCGATACATTTCGCGGAAGGGGAAAGTATTCATACTGAAAATTCATATAAGTTTAAAATAGCGGATTTTCAAACAATGGCAGCGGAGTCAGGTTGGTCACCCGTTCATGTCTGGACAGACCCAAATAATCTTTTTGCTGAATTGGCGTTTTCAAAAATTAACCCCTGAGATGGCCACCAGTTGCCTTCTCGACAGCTTTGACAACCTTGGAAGAGAGTGACTCGATATCGGCATCAGTTAGAGTAGCGTTCTTGGGTTGGAACGTAACTGAGATAGCTACCGATTTCTGACCATTATCAATCCCTTTTCCTTGGTAAGAATCAAAAGCTTCAGCTTCAGTAATCATTTCCCGATCAGCTAGACGTGCTGCGGTCACCGCTTTTGCTGCAGGAACATCAGCATCCATAATGAAGGCAAAATCACGGTCAACTGGAAGGAGTGAATCTAATTTCAAAAATGTCTTTGTCTTGCCAAGTTGTTTACGGCGCGGCTCTGGTGGCGCGTTTATGAAGACTTCAAAAGCCACCACTGCGGTTTCAATATCATAGTGATTAATGATTTTTGGGTGTATTTCACCAAAACGAGCTAATAAATTTTTTCCTAGACATATTTCGCCTGACCGTCCGGGGTGTTGCCAAGACTGAGCGGCCTGATTAACAGGTGCTTCTGTTGGAGCACCTATCGCCGCCAATGCCGCTAGTGCATCTGCTTTCACGTCGAAGACATCCACAGACCGTGATTGATCAGACCAATGGCGAGGTATCGCGTCACCCCAACGTACACCCGCCGCAACCCAATCCTGTCCATTCTCACTCGGGTCTAGATAAATGGGGCCAACTTCAAAAAGAGCTCCAGAACGCTTGGAGCGCGCAAAATTTCTAGAAGCAGCTGCTAATAGATTAGGAATTATAGAGGGCCGCATGCAGTCTAAGTCGGCACTAATTGGATTATCTAAAACGAGGGACTCGTTGCCTCCACCAAAGAGAACTGCATCTTCTTGCTTCATAAATGAGAAGGTAAGGGCCTCAGTCATGCCTCGGCCGGCTAGAGCTCGACGCGCTCGAACACGCCGAGCCTGCAATAAATTTAGCGCTGCGGTTGGTTGATTTTCAAATTGAGACAACGGGACAGCTTTTATAGTGTCAAATCCATGGATACGAGTGACCTCTTCAACCAAGTCTGCCTCGCCATCGATGTCAGGGCGCCATGAGGGTGGTACTGTTTGTATTTTGTCGTTTGCTTCGCTTGGTTCAAAACCGAGGACATTCAGAATTCGAATTTGCTCAGTTTTGTCTATTTCGATGCCAGCTAGTTCCAAAGTACGATTTGGGCGAAGGCTAATATTGCGTTTCCATTTAGGTGTCTCGCCAGCGAAAATTACTTCGCTTGGTTCGCCGCCACATAGATCCAAGATCATAGCAGTAGCGGCTTCAATGCCAGGTAAAAGACTTTCTGGATCTACCCCTCTCTCAAAGCGATAGCGAGCGTCAGAATGAATGTTTAACTTGCGCCCAGTGGAGGCTGTTCGAAGGGGGTCAAACCAAGCGCTTTCGACAAAAACCTCTGTGGTCTCATCGGTGCAGCCAGTTTCTTCGCCGCCTATGATCCCGCCGAGTGCGTGGGGAAGCGTCTGATCCCCAATTACTGTCATTTCACTATCAAGTTCATATGTTTTGTTATCGAGAGCAGCTAGCGTTTCACCTGGGCGAGCGAGGCGCGCAGTAATGTCTCCGCTAAGTTTACTAACATCAAATACATGTAGTGGGCGGGCTGCGTCCATTGTAAAAAAGTTAGTGATATCGACTAAAGCAGAGATTGGTCTAAGTCCTATCGCCCGGAGCCTGTCTTGCAACCAACGTGGGCTCGGGCCGTTTTTAACTCCGCGAATATGCCGCCCAGCAAAGGCTGCACATGCCGCCCTAGCGTTTTCTGGAAAATCCAGATGGACCTTTATAGGACTTTTAAAGGTACCCGTTACTTTCTGGTCCCAACCAGGTGCTCTTTTGAGAGCGCCAAGCCCTGCTGCTGCGAGGTCCCGGGCTATGCCGCGGACACCAGCGCAGTCACCACGATTAGGTGTTAGTCCAATTTCGATAATTGGATCGTCAAGGCCTGCTACTTTTGCATAAGGCGCACCAATTGGTGTATCTGCCGGTAGTTCAATAATACCGTCATGATCGTCAGAGAGCTGAAGCTCTCGCTCAGAACACAGCATTCCATGCGATCCCACACCACGAATTTCCGCATCTTTTAGCGTAAAGTCTGTGCCTGGAATGTAAGTGCCAGATGGCGCAAAAACGCCAACCATGCCTTCTCTAGCATTTGGCGCACCACATACAACTTGAATTTCTGAGGAACCTGTGTCGACTACGCAAACTCTGAGCCGATCGGCATTTGGATGTTGGGTTGCTGAAATTACACGTGCCGTTTGAAAAGCTGATAAGGCGGGGCCCTTGTCGACTACAGAGTCCACCTCGAGACCAATCATTGTAAGTTTGTCGCAAATCTCTTGGAGACTAGCTTCCGTATCCAGGTGTTCTTTAAGCCAAGATAGTGTGAACTTCATCGGTGCAGTCCCCCTAGCGTGCCAGGTACATCTAGAGGAACGAAGCCATAGTGCTTAAGCCATCGCAGATCAGAATCGTAAAAAGTCCTAAGGTCGGGAATTCCATATTTCAACATGGCAATTCGCTCTATGCCCATGCCAAAAGCAAATCCCTGGTACTTATTTGAATCAATACCGCAATTCTCCAAAACACGCGGATGAACCATCCCAGATCCAAGAATTTCTAGCCAATCGTCGCCGTGACCAATCCTGAGCTCGCCATTGGTGCGTGTGCAGCCAATATCAACTTCTGCAGAAGGTTCTGTGAATGGGAAATGACTGTTGCGGAAGCGAACGGGTAGATCAGAAATTTCAAAGAATGTCCGACAAAATTCTATCAAACAGCCCTTTAGGTGCCCCATATGGGATACCTCATCAATCACCAATCCTTCAACTTGATGAAACATGGGTGAGTGAGTGGCGTCGTGGTCTGATCTAAATGTTCGGCCTGGAACTATCACGCGAATAGGAGGTTTTTCGCTCATCATAGTTCGGATCTGCACCGGACTGGTGTGCGTCCGCAAGACAGGTCTAGTCCCATCCTCCCCCGCACGGAGATAAAAAGTATCCATTTCCTGACGAGCAGGGTGTTCTTCCGGGATATTCAGAGCTGTGAAGTTTTTCCAATCATCTTCTAAGTCTGGTCCTTCGGCAACCTGAAAGCCCATTTGTCCAAAGATCTGTACTATTTCATCAATGGTCTGGCTAATTGGATGAATCCTGCCCTCAACCTCTGACCTTATTGGCAGAGTTACATCAACCTGTTCTGCAGCAAGCTTGGCGTCTAGGGCGGATGCCTCAAGATCTGCTTTACGCAGCTCAATGGCTGCTTCCACAGCTTGCTTTAATGCATTTACCGCCTGGCCATAATCTTTTCTTTGCTCAGGGGGCAGCCCCCCTAAAGCCTGCATAAGCGCTCCGACGCGCCCTTTTTTGCCGATTGCAGCTAAGCGCGCCGACTCTAGCGCCTTGAGGTCCCCTGCAGACTGCACTGCAGCCAAAAGGTCCGCCTGTACAGCACCAAGATCTTCAGTCATTTTACCCGTCTCCCAGCTCGCCCTATCAGGCCAGCGCGGCGCGGGCCTTTTCAATGATGGCCTCAAAACCAGCAGCGTCGTTCATGGCGAGATCGGCAAGCATTTTACGATCTATATCTATGCCTGCTTTATGAATGCCATTCATGAATTGGCTGTAGCTCAGGCCATGGGCTCGAACACCAGCATTGATTCGTTGAATCCAAAGTGCACGGAAGTTACGCTTCTTTGTGCGCCGGTCGCGATAGGCGTATTGAAGGCCTTTCTCAACCCGCTCCAGTGACAAGCGGTAATTATTATTCGAACGGCCTCGATAGCCCTTCGCAGCTTTAGTAATCTTTTTGTGGCGGGCGCGGCTTGTAACACCACCTTTAACGCGGGACATGTCTGTTCTCCTAACGACTCAGATTGAAGCAGGCCTGTTCAGGCATAAGGCATGAACTGGCGCACAATTTTTGCATCGGCTTCGGATAGAACCCGAGTCCCACGCGCATGGCGCTTCATTTTAGTGGATTTAGAGGACAGGCAGTGGCGTTTATAAGCCACATTAAATTTAAATTTACCTGAAGCCGTCTTTTTGAAACGGCCTTTCGTACTAGACTTGGTCTTCATTTTGGGCATTTTGACACCTCGCTAAGTTGCGTGCGGCAGGTTGCCGTTTTGAACTGCCATGGCATGCCCTTCTCGCCAGACAGTTCTCTCAAGAAGGCGGGGTTATACTCAGCATGGACGACAAGAGCAAGGATTGATTTTTGGGTCCTATTTTAGATTTCGGCTAGAGCAATTGCATCGATCAATGATGTCGATAAGAAGGGACCATTCGTTGTAGCTGTTCCAATTAAAAATTTTGCTTCTGTGAGTCGCTCAATAATAACCGCCAAACCTACTATTTCGGTAGCAGCCACGCTTCCAACATGAAGTCCGTTAAAATCAAAAGGCGTCAAGTTATTTAGGATTGCTATTGCGCCGGCACCGTCAAGTTCAAGCCAGCATTGTGTTTGGGTCACATCGACCAAAATGTAGCTAGGCTTAGGGATTGGATTCTTTGCAATCAAAAGCCACTTATCCGGCCCAAGGCATATTAAACGTTTTTCATCCTGGGATGTGGTTCCTCCAACTCCTAGATCGGTAGGCATGCCTAATTCCTCACCAATCACTTCCGCTGTCGCCTGGATGCTGTACAGAGCTCCAACCTCAGCAATTGACAGTTCTATACTCTTTCCTTTGATGGGAAATTGAGACTCGATGTCCTCAAAAGGCGACCACGACTTCACCATGCATCAGTTCTTTTTGGTTTCGATGAATATGGGCGGTCTAACTTCCACCTCATGGATCTTTCCAAGGCTCCAGGCAAACAGCTTCTCTTCTTGTCGTCTAAAACCATCTTTGACGAGTGCTAAAGCAAAGCCAGAAGATAGTGTTTCGCTCCAATAACTCGATGTTACATGGCCAATCATTGGTTCTGGAGATCTAGGCCTAGGGTGTTCAATTATCTGTGCGCCTTCGTCTAAGACTACTGAAGGGTCTGTTGGCACCAGCCCAACGAGTTGCTTTCTGTTGGATTCTAACATTGATGGCCGCTTCAAAGCTCGTTTGCCGATAAAATCACCTTTTGTTTTAGATAAAATCCAATCCATTCCAAGATCAACTGGTGTCACTGTACCATCTGTTTCATGGCCGACTACGATAAAGCCCATCTCCGCCCGAAGAACATGCATTGCCTCTGTGCCATAAGGTGCAGCCCCTGCTTCCTTAATCGCATCCCATAGTTTGCTGCCATTTTGCCAATGCACATAAATTTCAAAACCCAGCTCACCGGAGAAGCTCACTCGAAAAATCCGTGCTGGTTGATCAAAAAGAACAGTTTCCTGCCAGCCAAGATTTGGTAGGGAAGATGAGGAAAGATCCACTTTGGGAATTAAATTTTTAATTACGCTACGCGCGTTGGGCCCTGCAACAGCAATACCAGCCCATTGTTCCGTTAAGGAAGTCAGTCGTACTCTTAGGTCTGGCCATTCGGTCTGACGCCAATCCTCCATCCAAGCTAACACTGCTGCTGCGCCACCAGACGTTGTTGTTACAAGAAACCGATCTTCGTCAATTCTGGCCACAACACCGTCGTCAAAAACCATGCCATCATCTTTTAGCATTATGCCGTAACGGCACTTGCCGGGTTTGATCGTATCGATACGATTAGTATATAGGCGGTTTAAAAATTCAGCGGCGTCTGGACCTGCAACGTCAATCTTTCCTAACGTAGATACGTCTAGCATTCCTACATCAGTTCTTACGCTCCTGCATTCCCGTGCAACAGCTTCAGCCATGGTCTCGCCAGGTTTTGGATAGTAACGTGGACGTTTCCAGTCACCTACATCTTCGAAGACTGCCCCTAAAGCTAGATGCCTTGCGTGGATCGATGTATGTCTTTCCGGTTGAAAAAGTCGCCCCACCCTTCGACCGGCGAATGCTCCAAATGGCACGGGTGTAAGGGGTGGCCGCACGCCAGAAAGGCCAATCTCCTGGATGTTTTGCTGTGTAGCTGTTGCAAGAGCTGCAGCGGTGGCGAGTTGCGCGGTTCGGCCCTGATCTGTTCCCATTCCTGAAGTAGTGTAGCGCTTTGTATGTTCGATTGATCTAAAACCTTCTCGAGCAGCTAGTTCGATGTCAGCTACGGTAACGTCATGTTGAAAATCTACGAATGCTCTTTGTTTATCGGTCTGTAAAATCGGAGCGATTGGTAAACCTTGCCCAATGGGGCCATTGTTCCCTGTAACGTCACCAAATGAAAAATTATTATCCTCTAGCGTAGCTCCATCTTTAAGAGCGTCCCTTGCAGTGAAACGAGCGTTTGCAGCTCCTATTAACTTGACGGTACCTTTTTCGCTGGTGGTAGCAATAAATGCGCCAACTTCGGGTGACCAAGTCTGTTGTCCACCAGCCATTAGATAAAGATGCAGCATGGGGGACCAGCCTCCAGAGGTCACAACAAGATCAGCTGAAATTCGTCGACTTTTTTTTCGCTCGGGTAAGCCATCCGTACCCAGTTTAGAGATCTCCACCATTTTTAGGCGACCAGAACCAAAAGTTCCTGTAATGGTTTCATCAATCTGGACTTCTGCTACAACTTCTGCGCCAGCTGTTTTTAAAGCAGTGCGAACATTATTCAGGTCTTCGTGATTCCCATAGAGAACGGCTTTTTTACCAGGAAGAATTGCGAAGCGGTTAATGGCAGTTTCGACGGCTCCTGATAGCATAACTCCAGGAAGGTCGTTTCCAGGAAAGACCATGGGACGCTCTAAAGCACCTGTTGCAATGACAATTTTCTTGGCACGAACATGCCAAATTCTTCCACCATCAACCTTCGTTGCAGATTTTTCAAAGACCGTAAGGAAGCCATGGTCATACAGACCAAAGCCCGTCGCACGAAGCCGAGCTATTCCCTTTTCTTCAAGTTTGCCCCACGTACTTGCAGCCCAATTTTCTGCCGTTTCACCATCGATAGTGCAACCAGGTAGAGAATGTACTCGTCCTCCTGGCAGTGAATCCCTTTCAAAGATGGCCACCTTTTTCCCTGAATTAAGAGCGCACAGGGCTGCAGCAAGTCCAGCTAAGCCAGCGCCAATTACCGCTACATCTACGTGAACATCAGTGTGTTGGTATGTGGCAGTATCCGAACTTACTTGTGCCGGGCTTTGCCCAGCCATACGCCTTATTAAGGGCTCCCATATGCTGTTCCAGGTATCAAATTTAGGCCTCCTAATGTGGCCCATAAAGGTTTTGTAATAAAACCCTGCAGCTACGGCTCTAGGCACCCAATCGAGGGCACGAAAAATATCAAATTTTGAGCTAGGCCATCCCCGTGTTGACTTGGCATCTAAGCCATTCAGCAGCTCTACTTCACTGGCTATACGATTAGGTAGCGTCTTTGACCCAGTGCTCAGGGTAACAATTGCGTTGGGCTCTTCTAATCCCAAAGATATAAGGCCGCGCGGGCGGTGGCGCTTGAATGACCGGCCGACAATGTGGATGTCATTTGCTAGCATGGCCGAAGCGAGTGTATCGCCAGCAAAACCTATGTAGGTTTTGCCGTTGTATTGGAAAGAAATAGATTGGTCTCTATCAATAAGACCGCCTTTTGTAAGTCGTGAAGAGGCCATAATTAGATTTTTTGATTAGGGAAGGGGGGCTTTGGAGCACCCATTATATAGGACTGACCAACTTCATTAGTCGCTGTATTTCGACAAAGATTGAACCAGCGACCACAACCGGGATCATGACGCCAACGCTCTCTAGTCCAACCTTTTACATTATCTCTTAAAAATAAACGATTGGCCCAAGTATAATCATCTGCTGCAACATCAGGGCGCTGGATATGGGCTTCTCCTCCATAGACGAATTCGGTCTCTGGTCTTGGGCCACAATGAGGACAGGGAATAATCAACATTTGCGGATGTCTCAGACGTTATAATATTTTCGATACCAGGCTACGAACTTAGCTATGCCGTCATTTAAGTTAGTTGACGGTCTATAACCGGTCCATTCTGCTATGGCATTTGTATCTGATTCAGTGTCGATCGCTTCTCCTGGATGCATTTCGACGTATTCACGAATTGCTTTCTTTCCAATTGCGGCCTCAAAAGCCTGCACGTAGCTCTCAAGGTTAATTGGATTGCTAGATCCTAAATTAAATAAACGGAAAGGCGCATGTCCACTAGACGCAGGTGTCGGTTTTTGGGCCCAGTAAGGATCAATAGAAGCAGGACGTTCGTATGCTGCCAACAACCCGGATACAATATCATCTATATAAGTGAAATCCCGGGTCATTTTACCGTGGTTGTGTAGTTTGATCGGCTCACCAGCTATTATTTGATGGGCAAACCGAAAAAAACTCATGTCTGGACGTCCCCACGGTCCGTATACTGTGAAAAAGCGGAGACCGGTTGTCGGTAGCCCATTTATATGTGCAAGAGCGTGGGCCATAACTTCATTTGCTTTTTTTGTCGCCGCGTACAGACTTAGCGGGTGATCGGCACTACCGGTCTCACTAAATGGCCGAACTGGGTTGCCGCCGTACACTGAACTACTTGAAGCAAAGATAAAATGTTCCGCCTGCCGCTCAACGGCCAATTCGGCAACATTATAAAATCCTGATAAATTGCTAGGAATGAATTCTTCAGGATGCTCAAAGCTGTGACGCACCCCCGCCTGTGCTGCGAGGTGAACCACGCCATTAATGTCTATCTTGTTCAACGTTGATTTAAACGCATCCCTTTTAGAAATGTCTTCCTGAAGAAAAATGAAGTTGGAGAACTTTTCTAAGATCTCAAGGCGAGCTCGCTTAAGGGAAGGGTCATAATAGGAATTAATATTATCGATGCCTACTACAGAGGCACCTCTTTCAAGGAATGCTACAGACGTGTGGAATCCTATGAAACCAGCTGCGCCCGTGATCAAAACACTATTCGATGAATGTGGTGTTCTGCTCAGCTGGTTACCCCTTGAACGGCATAAAACCGAATGAACTTGTACTAAGATAACCTAGAAGGAAGCTCATCTATTGCAGAGTCTAATGAGGGGTCTGCCTTAGCGTTAGCCATTTCGGAGGAGATAACTTCGCGTGCTGCCAATATAGCTACCGAAGCGGCTTCCGCACGAACTGCACGCAATGCCTCCGCCTCGGCCTGTGCAATCTTCGATTGCGCCTGGGCACGACGACGTTCTGCGTTAGCTTCAAAGGCAGCAATCGCGGTTTCTTGACTGCGTTTAGCCTCTTCCTGGGCCTGCACGATTATAGACTTTGCTTCATCGCTCGCGGATTCTGCCAATTTTTTATTTTCAGCAAATAAACGCTCAGCTTCTTCCCGAAGAGAGCTAGCTTCTTCTATTTCTGCGCGTATTTGGGCAATCTTTTGATCTAGGCCGTTAGCAATAGCTTTCCGGCCCTTCCAAAACACCAGACCTAAAAAGATTAGTAGCGCCAGGCCGACGATGTAGGTTTCCATGTCGTCTTTCTCCCGACTTACCTAGTGGGTCCGTTGATTAATGGCAGAGTCAACAGCAGCAGTTGTTTTACTGCTGTCAACGTTACTATGGGTTAAGCGCTCCGCGATTGCTTGCGCCGCATCAATTGCGATATCCCTTACGTTGCTCATAGCTTCATCTTTGGCTGCCGAGATCCGCTTCTCTGCTTCAGATGTCTGCTTTGCAATCTCTTCAGCTAAAGATGCCTGACGGCTATCAAGAGCGGCTTGGGTATCAGCTTGCGCTACCCGGAGTGCTTCACGAGCTTCATCCCTAGCCTTTGAAATCGTGGCAGCATGTGATTCAGCCAGCGAGGCTGCGTCCTGCTGAAGCTTAGCAGCGCGATCAAGGTCACCTTGAATACGCTCAGCTCTCGCTTCTAACGCGGCCTGTACGCGCGGAATAGCGTGCTTCGACATAAGCCAATAAAGCACGCCCAGAACTATCGCTAGCCAGAAGATTTGGCTTACGAACCACGTGGGATCAAATTGCGGCATCGAACACCCCTGCCTTTATTGCGGTTGCTTTATGCCTCCGCTAACTGGCCACCTCTGAAGCGTTAGCTTTCGAATTGACCAGAACGCTGAGGTCAGGCGAAGAGTGCGATTAGCGCAACAATCAGAGCGAAAAGCGCGATAGCTTCTGTAACCGCGAAGCCAATCCAGATGTTGGCGCCAATTTCGCTTTTTGAAGCTGGATTACGAGCTAGAGCAGTGATGTAGCTAGCCCAAACGTTGCCGACACCGATACCTGCTCCGATCATGCCAATAGCGGCTAGACCAGCACCAATGAGCTTTGCAGCTTCCGCTTCCATAACTTTAACTCCTTCAATTAACGTAGTGAGGATTGGAAAAAAGGTTAGTGCAAGTGCAACGCGTCATGCAGATATATGCATGTTAAAATTGTGAACACGTACGCTTGCAGAATAGCTACCAAAAATTCTAATGCGGTAATACCCACTAGTAGCACTAGTGGAGCAATACCACCGACCACGCCCAGCATGATAGCAAAGCTCGCTATTACCTTGAGCAAAGTATGCCCTACCATCATATTGGCAAACAGACGTACTGATAAGCTAACTGGCCGTGAAAGATAAGAAATCAATTCGATAGGAATAAGGATAGGCGCTGTCGCTATGGGCGCCCCGTGAGGGAAAAACAGTGAAAAGAATTTTGCTCCATGCTTAACAAGCCCTATTGCGGTGATCACCACAAAAATTGATGCAGCTAAAGCAAAGGTTACGGCGATATGGCTGGTAAACGTAAACGACCCTGGGATCATACCAAGGACATTTCCGAACAACAGAAACATAAACAACGTAAAAATGAACGGAAAATATTTTTTTCCGTCGTTTCCTACATTGTCACGCACCATATCGGCAATTGTTGTGTACAGCGACTCAGCGATTAGTTGCCAACGACTAGGGACAAGGCTACCTGGACCCGCTCCAAACCGAATAAGGCTAAAAGAGACGATCGCGGCAATAACCATCCATAGAGACGAATTGGTGAACGAGATATCCAATCCACCAATCTGGATATCCAGAATCGGATGAATTTCGAACTGATGGAGAGGGTCTAAACCTCCACCACCATGGCTTTCCGCCGCTTGTGAGCCTTTGTTTCCTGCCACTGGCCCCTCGCTATCCCTTATCGTCTTCGGCGATTTCTCGCGCTGCACGTTCTCTGGCTGCTCGAGCATCTAAGTCACGAGCTGTTCTAATCACATTTGCAAACGCCGCGCCAGATCCAAGAATGAACCCAACGATCAGCAAAAACGGCGCAGTCTCGAAGTAAGAGTCCAAAAACAGACCTCCTCCGACACCTACTGCCAAGCCAGCCACCATTTCGATGACAATCCTGAGCCCAACAGCCATGCCGTTTGCTGCACGACCGCGACCAGAGCCGCCGCCTTGAGTTTGCAGCACCCGCCGTGTTCTCGCCGCCTTTACCCGCTGACCTAAATCTTGCAAACGGTCATCATTGACCATCACAAAGACCCCTCAACCCATTCCTACTTGGTGGCTGAGCATCAAACATCTGCCAACAAATAAGACTTGCAAAGACGAACAAAAACTATCCGTCAGGCGGGCGGACATTAGGCGGGTGGTCGAAGTAGTGTCAAGGATAGGTGGGGGGCTAAAAGGCCCTTGCCGCAGCGTTGGTTTGTCGCATCTGATTGGTTCAGCATCAGCCGGCTTCTCTCATTGCTGCGGCGTCATCAAAATTTACTGATACAAGCTGGGAAATGCCACGTTCCGGCATGGTTACACCGTATAGACGATCCATACGAGCCATTGTCATTCTATGGTGTGTGACGACAAGGAAACGAGTGTGTCCTTCAGAAGCCATCTCTTCCAGAAGTGAGCACACCCGATCTACGTTCGAATCATCTAGTGGCGCATCTACCTCATCAAGAACGCAAATTGGGCTCGGATTGCACCGGAAGGCTGCAAAAACAAGTGCCAAAGCAGTCAATGCACGTTCCCCACCTGAGAGCAGTGAAAGGGTTTGAAGACTCTTTCCTGGCGGGCTTGCCATTATTTCAAGGCCTGCTTCGAGGGGATCATCCGAGCCAACCAGCGCAAGGCGGGCGCGACCACCGCCAAAAAGTCGCTGGAACAGTTGGCTGAACTCTTTATCTATCAAATCAAACGTTTGTCGAAGACGCTGTCGGGCTTCTCCTGAGAGGTCAGAAACGCCCCGTCTTAGTTTTGATATTGCTTGAATGAGATCTTCGCGCTCTCGTCGGATTGTTTCGGATTGTTCTTCGATCTCTTCTATTTCAGTTTCAGCCCTAAGGTTTACCCCACCCATATTTTCTCGTTCACGTCTAAGTCGCTCTACCTTTCGGTCTAAAGCGTCGAGATCACTGGGAGGATTTTCTGGATCAACGCCTGCTATTTTGGCGAGGTCGCCAGGTGTTGCATCCAATTTTTCGGCTATGCGATCTAACAAGTTTTGAGAAAACACACGAGCTTGATCAGCCTTGGCGGCAGCAACTGCTCTAGCCTCTCGAGCACTGCTTGCTGCAGTATCGGCAGTCTTTGCGGCTGCAGCAAGCCGCGAGGCTTCTGTCTCAGCGTTAGCTAAGGCGTCTCCTAAGGCTCGACGTTTTGATTCAGCGGTTTCAAGGGCATCGAGGATACGAGCTCTGTCTGAATCCTCATTGTTATCACCCTCTTCGGCTGCAGCAATTGCAGACTCAGCCTCGGTTGCTCTAGAGGCTAGCGCTAAAAGAGCCGATTCAGCGGCTGATATCGCATTTTTCCTCTCTAATTCTTCATCTGTAACGGCCTTGAGGCGCCGAGCATTTTCGGCTTTAGCGGCTTCTAAGCGCTGTCTTTCGGCCTTCGCTTCTGACAAAGAGAGTTGGGCTGCGTTTGCTTCGGCGCGTGTATTCTCTGCACTAGACCTTGCAGTATCTGGTTCGGCAATTTCATTTGCCAATCGCGACGCCTCATTTAACTCTGCCGAGGCAAGTTCCACCTGTTGACGTGCATTGGCAACAGCTTCTGCCTTTGCCGCTATGTTAGCTGTGTAAAGGGCCTTATCTCTCTCGGCATGTGCCGCAGCGTTTTGATGTTCGTCGAGCTTTTTTCTTGCAGCTTGTACAGAGTTTTGGGCTTCCCTTTCGTCTGCTTCCGCTTTGGTTAGGTCTGCCCTTGCAAGGTCGCTAACAGCGAGCGCTGCAGCTGTAGCTTCGGAAGCCTTTTTTCTGTTAACTTCGGCGGTTTCTAAACGATTTTTCAAAGCTAGGCGGCGCGCAGTTGCTGTCTCTGCCCCCGGTCTTCGAACAAACCCATCCCAGCGCCAAAGACCTCCTTCAGCTGAGACTAACCGCTGGCCTTGGGCAAGAGAGGGTGCAAGGGCTTCTGCTGCTGCAGAACTTTCAACGAAACCAATTTGGCTCAGTCGCGGCAGTAATTGGTCTGGAGCAGAAACAAAATCGCTAAGCGGCTGCGTGCCCGAGGGCAAATCAGCTTTAGATCTGGTTGCCGCTTCACCCCAAAAAGACCCGGCAGTTGGATCAAGTGAAGCCTCTAAATCATCTCCCAGGGCAGCACCCAGAGCTGTCTCATGCCCTTCTTTTGCTCTGATGTGGTCGAGCACTGGAGCGCGATCGGGAGTGGATTGATTTTCAAGTAGGCCAGAGAGAGTTTTGGTTTCTGCAGTAAGTGCTGCTTCTGCACTGGCGGCGGCAGCACGAGCTTCCTGAGCGCTCGCAAGGTTTGCGCGCAGTGTTTCGACAGCTTCTTTGAAACTTTCGGCAGCTTCAGAAATTTCAGCTAAAGCTTCTCGAGCTTTGTCAGCTTGTGCAGTTGCATCTTCCAGTGCATTGGCAGGAGGAGCCTTTTTTTCTGCTTCAGAGTAAGCTCTTTCTGCTGCAGTTAGACTAGAGTTGGCGCGCTCAAGTCTGGATTCAGCATCCCTGAAGCGTTGAGATAATGCTCGGTTGTTGGCTTCTATTTCTGCGGCTTGATCTGCAGCCCTGTTAGCGGCCTCTGTTTTTTCGGCAACGATGGCCGTTGCTTCTTTGATCCGAGAGTCGAGCTTTTCTGGAGCGTCCAGATCAGCTGCTATCGCTAATAGGGTAGTTGTTTCCTCACTGAGCCGGATTAAGGCCCGTTCGGCAGATGTTTTTCTTTCTTCTTCCCGCTCTCTATCCCTACCAACATCATCCAAGCGTTGTTGAGCAGCGGCTCTGGCATCGGCCCGCCGCCGCCGCTCAGCGTCGATACGTTCTAACTCTAGCCTAAGACGTTGTTGAGTTGCTGCTGCTTCTGATTCCAGTCTTCTCGCGGCGGGAAGGGCGGCAGTTGCCTCGCTGGCAAGTCGTTCAGCGCGAGCAGCTTCAGAGGCTGCTTCAGCTACAGCGGATTCTGCAATTTTAGCGTTCTCAAAGGCTTGAGTTCTCTCTGTTTCGCTTAAGCGCCAGCGAGCTAAAAATGCTGCTGCATCCGCTGCTCGGATTAGATCGGAGAGCTTGCGAAAGCGATTAGCCTGCCTTGCTTGCTTCTGTAAGCTAGCTAATTGGTTGTCAAAACCAGTTAGTATATCTTCCAGTCGCTCCAAATTAGTTTCGGCTGCATTTAGGCGAAGAGTAGCTTCATGTCTTCGAGCCCGAAGGCCCGCTACACCGGCAGCCTCTTCAAGAATAGAGCGCCGCTGTTCTGGTTTAGCGAGCACAAATGCGCCAATTTGACCTTGGCTGACAATAGCAGCTGAGCGCGCGCCAGAAGCCAAATCAGCGAAAAGCGTTTGGACGTCACGCGCCCTCGTGTCTCGGCCGTTTACTCGATATGAGGATCCCGAACCTCTCTCTATCCGACGAGAAATTTCTAACTCTGCCTGCCCAATCCATGGTGCGGGAAACGCACCATCTGGATCAGTTAAGCCTATTGTGACTTCCGCGTGATTTCGAGAAGGACGTCCACCCCCGCCGGAGAAGATGACATCATCCATGCCATCTCCCCGCAACTGCTTTGCCGATGTTTCGCCCATTGCCCAGCGCAAAGCTTCAACAACATTAGATTTTCCGCATCCGTTTGGACCTACCACGCCGGTTAGGCCCGGCGAAATAGCAACCTCAACCGGATCCACAAACGATTTAAATCCTGTTACTTTGAGCCGGACGATGTTCGCCATGCTCGCTCCTCTATATTTTTCGTTTGCGAAACAATTACTTGGCGAGGGTGTCGATGACTTTTATCATTTCCTCAGCGGTTATGCCGCCCCGATAGAGTGTTTCGTCAATCACAAAACTTGGTGTTGAGCGAACGCCATGTTTTTGTTCCCCCTCCTGAGCTTCTGCAATAATCTGCTCAAGCATGCCTTTGTCTTCCATGCATGCCATTGAGGTTTCTTCTTTGAGGCCAGCCAGCTTACCAATGTTTGCTAGAGCTTTGAGGGGATTTTGGCTTCGCGACCAAACGCTTTGTGATTCGAATAAAAGATCGAGTATAGCGAGACGTCGAGATGCGCCTGCGCATCGGGATAAGGCTGCAGCTCGAAGAGCTAAGCCATCAAGTGGAAAATCACGAAAGACTAAACGTGCGCGTCCATCGGCAATAGGACCAGCTTTCAACTTGGGCAAAATACTTTGATGAAAGTTGGCACAGTGTGGGCATGTTAGCGAGGCATATTCCACAATGACTACTTTTGCATCAGCCTTCCCGTAAAACACGTCGCTTTCGCGAATCTCTGGTGCGGCGGTCACCTCTCCGGAAGGTTCTGCCACGGCAGATGGGACAGCAAAAATCCAAAGCGCAAAAACAGCGTTGGTGATCAAAATCAATATTTTATGCATTGTAGAGTCTCTTACCCCTATATCTTGTAATTGTATCGGTTCCCAGCATCTGTCTGCAACCTCGATATTTATCAAAGACGGGGACAAGTTGGCGAAAGTGTGGCGCTTGGATTGTTAGGGCTTCGCAGAATCAAACGTGTGCGCTATATCAGGAGCGTGGCCGGGTTAGCACAGTGGTAGTGCAGCGGTTTTGTAAACCGAAGGTCGGGGGTTCAAATCCCTCACCCGGCACCACTTTTCTAAGAGAACTAAGTAGTTTTGCGCTTCTAACGATTTCAATAGGTTAGTAGCTGTCCCAATTCTAAGTCCCCGCTAGATTTGGAGGCCTCAATGATAGATTGAGAATAGGGTCCTTACACGCTTTGTTATCCGCACCCGAAGTATCATTTTTTAATGTTGATTGGTGCTTGTTTGCTATTAGAGGACCGTTCTCGTTTCAGAGCATAAAGTCCAGAGGCAATAACAATGCCGCCTCCCGTGATAGTCCAGATATCTGGGAAATCGCCAAAGGCAACCCACCCTAATATGACGGCGAACAGAGGCATCGCGTATGAGAAAGGTTGGAGGGTTGATGCCTCCGCGTTTCTGTATGCGGATGATAGAAGTAAATGACCACAAGCTCCAAGAAGTCCGAGTAGTACTAACCATGCCCAGCCTTCTGGTGTTGGAGGTTGCCAGACTAATGGTGCGACCACAGAAAAGCAGACAAAACCGACCATAGCAGAGTAAAGGGTTGTTGTTTCTGCGCTGTCCTTAGCACCTACTACGCGCAATAAAATCTGAAAAGTTGCCCAGCAACATGCACCACCCAACGCGATGAGGGATGCTGGTTCAAAAACTGTTGAGCCTGGCCTTATGATTACAAGCACACCGATGAAACTAATTGCTACCGCTGTTATTCGGCGCGGACCAATTTTTTCCTTCAGAAAAACAGCAGCTAATGCCATGACAAGAATTGGCGCAGCCGCCAGGATTGCATGCACATCTGCAAGTGGCATCACGCGTACAGCAACTATGAAGGCGGTCATTTGTCCAATCATTATGATTCCGCGAAGTAACTGGGTTTTTGGTTTTGCGGATTTAAGGGTTTTTTTAAAACCCTTATGCCCGGCTAACGACAGACTAAAAATAAGAAAAACCCAGAAACGAATGGCCAAGATTTGAGGGACTGCTAAGCTCGCAGTTAGGTGTTTGGAGATCGCGTCCATAGATGCAAGAAGTAACATCGCTAGCAAAACAACTGCGATGGCAAATCTAGGACGGTTGGGGCGATGAGGCTCAGACATGGTCCGTTTCAAAATTAAGTTTTGCTCTCTGCCGTATCATGAATGCGAACTTATGAGTAAAATTTAAGTGGGTAAATTATTGGAGGGACGCCGTGCAGGAAATGGCAACAGGTTATGGACTTGTGGAAGGACCAGTTTGGCATAGTGAGCTGGGTTTGCTTTACAGCGACGTCCTGAATGGTGGAGTTTTTCGGATATCCAAGAACGGGGATGTCAGTCAGCAGGTGCCAAAGCGACGAGGAATTGGAGGAATGGCGCTTCATGCAGATGGCGGATTAGTGATGGGCGGAAAGGATATTGTTGCCGCGGATATTGATGGCACCAACATGGGTATCCTACTTGCAGGTGCCGATACTAAAGCCGGAATTGGCTTCAATGATTTAACAACGGACGCTAGCGGTCGAATTTATGTAGGTGACTTAGGTTTTCGAGTTTTTGGTGGCGATGAGCCAAAACCAGGATATCTGCATTTGATTGATCTTGATGGCAGAGAACGGGTTATTTCCGATGGAATAATGCTCACTAACGGCCTTGGGTTTTCACCTGATGGGAAGAGACTTTATCATTCTGATGCGCGTGCAGATCTAGTCAGGGTGTATGACGTATTTCCAGATGGCTCAGTTAGTGATTGGGTGCCTTTTGCTACCCTTGAGTCGGGGGAAACTCCTGATGGTCTAGCTGTTGCTATGGATGGCTCGGTATGGGTGGCTCTGGCGCATGGAGGAGCTGTTGCGGTCTATGAGCCCGATGGTCAACTCAGACAGCGTGTGCCAGTTCCTTTGCCAATGGTCACAAGTGTTTGCTTTGGTGGAGACGACCTAAAGGATGTGTATATCGTATCTGGCAGCCGTGGCGGTCCAAGAGAAAATTGTGGCAGCGTATTTGTCACGCGCTCGTCGGTTGCGGGGCTTCCACTCCCGCCTGCAAAAGTAAAAAGGAATTGATGGTTTAACCAATTCTTCGTTGGCTGATTCCAACTTATTTGGTGCCACTCTTGATGATGCTTTACTCGGCTGCAGCTGCAGAGCGCGCAGGCTCGAGATGGAAGCCTCGATAGTTCTCAGCAACTACTTCTTCACAAATACGGCGGTAAGTTCCGACTCCGGCAATATAAGGCATAAAGAGGCGCGGTTTGCCTGGAATGTTGGCACCCATGTACCAAGAATTGGCCTGAGGAAACAGTGTTTTGTTTGCAACTTCTTGGACATGGTCAACCCATTCATCTTCAGCCGATATTTCTGGCTCGATAAGCTCAAAGTTCTTAGCTCGCATGTGCTGAATAGTGCTTACTACTAGATCCACATGCTGCTCTATCGACGTAAGCATGTTGCTTTTTACAGATGGGCTGCCAGGGCCAGTGATCATAAAAAAATTGGGAAAGCCTTCGCTCATAACGCCTAAGTAAGTCCTGGGGCCTGCTTTCCATTTTTCTTTTAGGGCCAATTTATTGCGACCACGTATATCAATATTGAACAAAGTGCCTGTCATTGCATCAAAGCCGGTTGCAAAAACAATGGTATCAAATTCGTAAACTTTGCCGTCAACACTCAGTCCGTTATCAGTCATGTGTTCGATAGGGTTTTGACTAATGTCAATAAGATTGACGTTATCTCTGTTGTAAGTTTCGTAGTAACCACTATCGACACAAATACGTTTTGTACCGATAGGATGGGATGCCGGCGCTAGGATCTCGGCCGTTTTTTTATCTTCAACGGTCTCATATATTTTACTTCTGACAAACTCTGACATCATATCGTTTGCGGATTGGCTTACCAAAATATCATTAAATGCGGCTAAGAAGCCTGACCCCCCATTTTTCCATTGGGTTTCCAGTATTGCTTGTCTTTCTTCGGCGTTTACTTCTAAGGCAGATTTTTCGCCCCTAGGCCTGGTATTCCCTTGGTGGGAATAACGCATCAATTCCCGCTTATCCGCGTAACCCTCTTTCCATCCCCGCGAATAGTCAGCAGTCATTGGCGCATTGCGTGTTGGGATTGAGAAGTTTGCGGTGCGTTGAAAAACAGTAAGATGACCGGCTTCTTTGGCAATTTCAGGTATTGCTTGAATGCCCGAGGAGCCAGTTCCAATCACCGCCACGCGTTTTCCAGTAAAGTCGACTTTTTCATGAGGCCAGGAGCCTGTGTGATATGTTTCGCCCTTAAATTTTGAGAGCCCTTCAATCTCTGGCAACTGGGCTGTTGAGATGCACCCAGTAGCCATTACTACAAACTTGGATGTTATTGTTTGCCCCTTGTCAGTTTGTGTACTCCAAAGACGGCTTACAGGATCAAAGTGCGCAGATTTTACCTCTGTCTCAAATTCAATATGGCGCTTTACATCGAACCGATCGGCAACATGATTTGCATACCGCAGGATATCTGGTTGAGCGGAGTACTTTTCCGGCCACTCCCACTCCTGCTGTAAGGCCTCGTCGAAACCATATGAGTATTCCATGCTCTCAACGTCACAGCGTGCACCAGGATAACGGTTCCAATACCACGTGCCACCAACACCATCACCTCGTTCGTAGCAGCGCACTGACATTCCTGAAGCAACACATCGATGCACCAGATAGATGCCTGAAAACCCAGCTCCTACAATTATAACGTCAAAATGAGGTGCAACGGACGTTTGATGGGACATCTTTTGTCTCCCTAATATCACCGCGCTTCAGCAAGCAATGTGAGTACCTTAAAATTAATCTGACAGTTCACTCTAAACCACGCACTTCGTGCAGGTCATCTGCTTTATTAGACGTCAAGTGCTTCATGAGTGGGATTAGGCTCCAGTTCAACGCCGTTCACAGTCATCGCGAGCATGGCATAGTATCCAATGCAGGTGGTTAATTGCACATATTGATCTGCGCCAAGCCTTTCCATAACTGCATCAGCAAGAGCTGAAGACACACGATTTTTGCTAAGAAGCTCACGCGTGAATTCTATTATTTGTAGGTCGTCCGGTGGGATCCCGTCTGAACGACCTTCCCGGATTGCATCGATAGTCGACCGCGGCACTCCTCGTTCGGCACCAATAACACCCTGTATCCCCCAGACGTATTGAGCTTGGAAATGAAGACCGACTACTAACGCGGCGAGTGTGCGGGTTCTTAGCTCTAGTGTTCCCTCCCAACGAACTAAGGTTCCAAGATGGGCCACACGCTCAGCCCATTCTGGGGCATGCATCCATACTGAAAATGGTCCATCAAGAGATTTACGGGTGTCGACAATTTTCTCTGCGATGCGACGAGCTTCACCTGAAAGCTCAGAAGGAGATTTAAGAACTTGTACTCTGGCCATATCGCTTCCTCGGATTAATGATGGGGGAAAGAATAATCAGATAGTATTGCTAACAGCATCCAGGGTAGGAGAATACAATGTCCAAACCAGAAGTTGACAGAAGTTTTCTCGGGAAGACTGTCGTAGTTGTTGAAGCTACCTCCCATGCGAAGGGTGTCTTTGCACCAGCACCGGCTGGTAGCCAGAACATTCATGTTGGTTCAGCGTCCGCTCGTCTATTTGCCTCTCGAGGCGCAAGAGTGGTGGTGATTGATCCAGACCGAGATGCTCTTCAAGAACTCGAGGAAGAAATAAAGTTAGCGAATGGCGAGATTGAAACAGTGATCGTTGATCATATCGATCCCAATGCGCTGCTTTCAGTTGCGCGAGAAAAAATTGGACCAGTTCATGCCCTCATCAATTGCCATTTTAATCCGGAGCGGCAGTCCATAGAAGATACTGAAATGGATGCGCTGGCTCAGGTTATTCAGTCTGAATTACTTGGACCACTTGCCGCGACGAAAGCCTTTTTACCGGCGTTGAAGGCTGCACATGGGGCGGCAATTGTGCATATGGGGTCTATCGATGGCATTCTTGGGAACCCTAATATACCCGCTTACTCTATGGCTAAAGGTGGACTTGTTCCGATGACCCACGTAATGGCGGATGAGTTTGCTCCCTATAAAATCAGAGTAAACTGCATTGCCAGAGGTATGGCGATTGGTAAGGGTGATTTGGTGCAGCCAGGTTATGCGCCCCTGGTAGCGGTTACGCCCTTGGGGCGCCCAGCATTTCCAGAGGAGATTGCTGAGGTAGCGTATTTCCTTGCTTCTGATGCCGCATCATACATAACTGGCACGGTGCTTCCTGTTGATGGGGGGCGCATAGGTATCACGCCGGGCACTGGCCTTAGAGTGGGGCTCTAGCCAATTTTTAACCTTTCTTATTTTTGGCTTTTGCCGCTTCTTGGGTAAGGATCGGTAAACTTTCAGTCATGGTGTGTATCCCTAGGGCGGCTATCAGCTGCAGTATTTCCATTAATTCTTCTTGGCTTGCCCCATAACCGATCGCATTTCTGATATGTAGACGCAGCCCTGGTTCATAGAGATGAGTTGTAGATGCATCGATCGCTATATAGACGAATTCGCGGACCTTTGGCTCGAGCACGTTGGTTCGCCAAGGTGCGCCAGAGAAGTTTAAGTATGCCTCAAAGAACTCAGGAGCCATTGCCAGCATGTCCTCCTGTCTTTCGGACCAATACCCACGAACCTTAATATATTCATCTTTGATCTTTTGACGCCGTTCATCAATTTTGGGTTTGTTTAGCTTCCCAGCGGCTTGTAACTCTTCAATTAGTACTGGAATGCCGAGGCTACAGCTATGAATGCCAAGTACGCTGGTCATTGCTAGAACTTCAAAAACTTCTTCTTCTGATGCGCCATGCCGAAGAGCATTCTGTATATGGACACGAGTACCTCGATTATAGAGGTGAGTCGTCGATGCATCTGCAGCAATGTACATAAACTCTTTTACTTTTGGCTCTAATGTTCCGTGCTTCCAAGGAGCTGACGAAAAGTCAGTATATGCCTTAAAAAAGTCAGGGTTTAATCGAAGCATTTCCTCCCAGATGTCCATCCAGTAACCACGGTTTTTAATGAAATCATCCTTGATTGCCTGGCGGTGTGGGTCCAGAGAACTCATGTAAGGTTTCCTTGTTAGTTCTGTTTTTTGACAAAATAATAATCTCAAGGTCTCATCGTGAGCTATCTGCTGATGTTGACAAGTGGTCCTCTGATCCGAACCTTTGATTGAAATCGCCAGCAGGAGCCTTTCATGGCAGAAAGCACTTATGACTATATTATTGTAGGCGCTGGAGCAGCTGGTTGTGTCCTAGCCAACCGCTTAAGCCAAGATGGGAAGGCGACGGTATGTGTTTTAGAGGCGGGAAGGAATGATAAACATCCACTAATCCATATCCCCGCAGGCTTCGTTAAGACGCTCTATGGCGATCGTTTTATTTGGCGGTTTGAAACGGAAGAGGGTCCAGGTCTAGACGGACGTAAGGTAATGATGCCGCAAGGTAAGGTGGTAGGCGGCTCTTCATCTGTTAATGGAATGGTATACAACCGCGGCCAGCGCGCCGACTTTGATCAGTGGGCCCAAATGGGCAACCGTGGTTGGGGTTTTGATGACCTGCTTCCATACTTCAATCGATCCGAGACCCGCATTACATCAGACCAAGCAGAAAAACGTGGCGAAGCAGGAGAGTTACCAGTCACTGACCATGATTGGATTAATCCTCTTACCGAAGCGTTCTTCGATGCCGCTGCTGCATGCGGTGTCCCGAGGTCGAAGGACTACAATTCTGGATTTCAATTCGGATCAGGTTATTTCCAGCGCTATATTCACAATCGTCAGAGAGTGAGTTCAGCGAAGGCCTTTCTTAAGCCAGCACTAAACCGTCCAAATGTTCGCCTAGAGACTCATGCCAACGTCATTGCAATTGAATTTCAGGGTAAGCGAGCGTCTGGTGTAAAATGGGTTAACCGCGCTGGCCAAGAACAGATTGCTCAGGCAGGGCGTGAGGTGATCTTGTCTGCTGGCGCTGCCAATACGCCAAAGCTTCTTCAAATTTCGGGAGTTGGTGCACCAGGTCAATTGTCGGATATTGGTGTTTCAGTTCATCATTCTCTCGCTGGTGTTGGAGAGAACCTCCGAGACCACTACACCGCCCGCATGACGGCGAGAGCAAAGAATGTCAAAACTATTAATGAATACGCTAGATGGCCACGCCTTCCGTTGGAGGTTGTAAAGTGGGCAGTTGGAAGGCCAAGCGTTCTTGCTCTCTCTCCGACTATCGCATTCGTTCACGGCAAGTCACATCCCCAAATGGAAGATGCGGATCTCCGTATATTATTTACTCCGGGTAGTTATCAGGATGGCAAAGTTTACGTTCTAGATGAGTATCCAGGTTTGACGTGTGGAGCCGCTCAGCCAAGGCCGGAAAGCACGGGTTTTGTGCGTGCTCGTTCGTCTGATCCTCAAGCACCTCCTATCATTCAACCTAATTATTTAACAGCAGAGGAAGATCAGAGGATAACGATAGCCGGTTTACGTCTAGCTCGAAAAATCCTCAATCGCCGAGAAATGTCTAAGTATTTTGACTTTGAAACTTTGCCTGGAGCGAATGTGCAATCAGATGATGAGCTTCTTGATTTCGCTAAACGTAAGGGCAACACGGGATACCATCTTGTGGGTACGGCGAAAATGGGGCCAGCAACAGATAGTGGTGCTGTCGTTGATGACCAGCTACGCGTCCATGGACTTCAAGCTTTGCGCATCATCGATGCTTCCGTGATGCCAATGCTGCCTTCGGCAAATACATTTGCCTCAACCATTGCGATTGCTGAAAAGGGGGCTGACTTAATAAAGGGCAAGCTATCAGCCGAATAAGCCGGATTTCCGTAGAGCTTCAGGTTCTCCTTCAGGGAGCCAGTGTTTTAGAGCTGCTACTGAATTTTCAGGAGAAGGTGCCTCTGCCGCGGTAGGCATAGGGGATGAATGGTTGCTGAAACGGGGAGCAGGCGCGGGCTGCACTATACCGTCTACCTCAATGAAGGTTTTGCGATTGGCGAGATGGGGATGGTTTGGTGCCTCGTCTGGTCCTAACACTGGCGCAAAGCAGACATCCGTGCCCTCTAATTCTTCTTGCCATTGAGCCCGTGTTTTGGTCTTAAATATGACGCCTAAACGAGCCTTAACTTCGTCCCATGAAGATCTGTCCCACTGTTCTGGAAGGCTCGTAGGATTAATTCCTAACCGTTCTAAAAGTTCAGCGTGAAATTTAGCTTCTATTGGGGCAAGTGATACCCATTTCCCGTCAGAGCACTCATAAACATCATAAAAATAGGCCCCTGAGTCATTCATATTTTCGCCACGCCGGCTAGTCATAAACCCTGAAGCAAAATGGCCAAAATAACTTGTCATCAGGGAAGCTGCTCCGTCCACCATTGCGGCATCAACGACTTGACCTTTCCCTGTTTTTCCAGCTTCGAACAATGCGCACATAACACCGAAGGCGAGATACATCGTGCCTCCACCAAAATCCCCAACCAAGTTAAGTGGAGGTGTTGGAGGTCCACCCTTGCGGCCGATAGCGTGCAACACTCCAGCTAGAGCTATGTAATTCAGATCATGTCCAGCTGCATGCGAAATTGGTCCTTCCTGGCCCCATCCTGTCATTCGGCCAAAAACCAGCTTTGGGTTTCGGGCTAGACATACTTCAGGGCCAAGACCAAGGCGTTCCATTACTCCTGGTCTAAATCCCTCGATCACAGCATCTGCGGTATCAATTAAACGAAGCGCAAGATCTACAGCGTTTTTTTGCTTAAGGTCTATTGCGATAGACGGTCTGCTGCGCAGCAAAAGATCATATTTTCGCTCTTGGGGGGCTCCTAGGCCGCTAGGTTCTAAGCGATCGATTCTAATCACTTCAGCACCCAGATCAGCCAGCAGCATTGCGCACATAGGTGCGGGTCCTATTCCAGCCATTTCTACAACTTTGAGGCCATTAAGCGGTCCGGAGGGCATTAAACTTATCCTTTTGGTAAAGGAGGGATGGGAATAGGGCAGACCCCATTCGCATTACCGTCATCAACCTCCGCCAGAGTATCGGCATCTACATCTGTCAGGAAGGTGGCGTGGAAACGGTTCACCATATTGCTGAGCCCAACAGTTAGGCAGAGATCTATGATTTGCTGGTCACTGAAATGCCTACTTAGATCGCCGTAGGTTTCGTTATCGATTGGAGCCATTGTAGTTGCTTTACGCGCATATCGCACAATCGCAGCCTCTTCTGGACTGTAAATGCCTGCTGGCAGTGGATCATCCAGTAGGTGTGTCATTTGTTGTTCCGTCAGTCCTAGCACCCGACCGAGCGCTGTGTGTGTCGGAATTCAGTAAAAGCAATTATTAACTGTGGTGGCTGTGAGGTATGCGAGCTCACCGTGGTGAGGCTTAAGCGTTGAGTCTTGCCGATAGACGGTTGTTAGAAAATTTGAGAATGCAACAAGAGCCTCCGGCCGATTAGCCATAGCCCGATGTATATTGATCATTCGGCCACGAGCAGCACCCGCCGCCTGAAGTGCAGTACGAGCGTTTGGATCAAGGTCAGGATCATTTTCATCTAAAATAGGAATGCGCGCCATTTTAACTCCTCGAGGTGGTGATGGTTCGGCAGTATGAAAATACTTTTTGAGTGTTTTTGCTAGCGCATAACGGTGTGTCTGAATGAATTAAATTCAGAACTAAGAGCGTCGGAGGCAGCTTAACTCCTCCACAGATTCTGGATTAATTAACGAGCTTAAATCACCGGTCTCGAGGCCAAGGTATGCTGCTCTTACAACTCGCCGCATGATTTTCATATTTCGTGTTTTGGGAAGGTCTGAAACAAAAATAACTTCACTCGGTCGAAAGGGGCGTCCAAGCCCGCTAGCCACAACTTCCGCTAATTCTTCTTTCAGTGCATCGTTAGCGACAACATTCGTTCGGACCTGGCATACGCAAA
>Ga0255772_10000428_pt1 | contig 41380 bp, 46 predicted proteins | sample 071ome_34_FD_179970 | JGI IMG/M metagenome (GOLD analysis project Ga0255772, IMG submission 179970) | Coastal salt marsh microbial communities from the Groves Creek Marsh, Skidaway Island, Georgia - 071411BT metaG (version 2) | ecosystem: Environmental > Aquatic > Marine > Intertidal zone >...
CTGAGCCTAATACATCTTCGAATACGGGAGAACTCTTAAGAGTTCTAGGTTTTGCTTCTGCCCCAAGCCTTTTATATGCCTTAAAAATATTTCCTTTCATAGGTGGCCTTGTTGAATTGGTGGTCCCTTTTCTTCAAATTGCCGCATTTACAGTAGCAGTCAGACAAGCGTTAGATTTTCAATCAACTGTTAGAGCTGTCGGCGTATCAATAGTTGCGATGATTTTAATGATGATTTCTTTGATGTTTTTTATTGGCTTCACCTGGTTTTTTATTGGAATAGCAGAAAATGCTGTTTCTACAACCAATCCATTAATTGGAGCATAATCAATGCTTGAACTCAAAGATTTTTCAAAAAACTATTTAGAATTTATCTTTGAGTGTAATCAGTTAAATAAGCCCCAGGTTGGAAATTTGACTTTAGATAAACTTCAATTATTGATTGAAAATTCTTGTTATTTAAAAGTAGCTATCTTTAATGGAAAGCCTGCAGGATTCTTGTTATGTTTAAAGGAAGATCAAAATTATGATAGTCCTAATTATCAATGGGTGTCCAAAAGATACTCTAATTTTATTTATATTGATAGAATATCAATTATGCCAGAGTTTCAAAATAGAAAAATTGGCACAGCTTTTTATCTTGATCTAATTACTTTTTCTAACTTAAATAATTTTTCTAGTATCACTTGTGAAGTTAATATTCAGCCACCAAATCCTGGTTCATTGAGATTTCATAAAAGATTTGATTTTCTAGAATGTGGTTCGCAATTTACGGAGCAAGGAACCAAAGAAGTACAGTTCCTAATTAAACAACTTAATTGAGTAGGTATAAAAATGAGCAACTTTTGGCATGATTTGTTATTTCCAATTTTCTTTTTTATTGTTTTTGTCGCTGCGCATATTGGATTATATCTAATGGTTTTTAAAGGAGACAAAGGGAAATGAATAAGAAAAAGAAATTAGTCAATATTAAGCACAAGAAAAGAAAATTAAGATTAAAGTCAAAAATACAATCCCTATTAAAAAATAAACCTGTTAAAGAAACTTCTGCTAAAAAAGAAACAAAGAAAAAAAGTCCAAAAGCAAAAAAAAGCTAAATTTTTGCAATGAAAATCCCAAATAACACGTTGGGTCTTTTTGTAATTTCCATAATTGTCCTCCTCAGGAGCAGAAAAATTGTTTTTGCTATTCTTTTTTTAACCATTTATCCATTTTATTATTTAATCAATTCTCTATTTCTTTTTTTGGATAAGATATTTATTCCCTCACATCGTGAAATAAAAATAAATAATCCTGTGTTAATTATGGGAGTCAATCGAAGCGGTACAACTTTTTTCCACAAGGTTTTGTCAAATCTAGATCAATTTCAAAGTAATACTACTTGGGATTATATTTTCCCTTCAATCATTTTGAGAAAAATTTTGAATCCAGTTTATTGTTTGCTAGTAAAATTTCAATTGACTAGCGTTGAAGGAAGAAAGGGTGGGCATACAGTTAAAATTAATAAGATTGAAGAGGATGAAATGCTTCTGTTTCTTCATCGATTAGACTCTCAATGGATTTCAAATCATTTCATTCCTTGGTACAAAACTGACAAAAAGTTTTCCAATCTTTCATCAAAATTTTTAATTAACAATTCATCCAATATGAATCGCCATCGAGATTCTGTCGATTTTTTGAAGCAATTTTGGAAAAAACAACTTTACTTAAGTAACAAGTCTCAAATTTTGTCGAAAGCAAACCCATTTATATTTAAAGGACAAACAATTCAGTCTACTTTTCCAAATATTAAGATGATATTTCTTATAAGAGATCCAAAAGAAGTTTTAGTGTCATATTTCTCTATGCAAGAAAAAATTAAGTTTGGTAATAGACTAAATACTAATGAAAGAATTCTATATCGTGAATCTGCATATAAAGAAATACAAATATGGTATAAAGAGACTGAAAAATTAATAAAAGAGCTAAAACCTGATAGCTTTATGGTTATAAAATACTCTGATTTAATGCAGAATTTTCAATGGGTTATGAATAATGTTTCAGCTTTTTTAGATTTACAACAATCGAAACATTTTAAAGAGTTGCTATCAGAATATGATCCATCTAATTATTCATCTGAACATAAAAATTTCGACTTAGAATATTTTAATTTACTTGAGAAGAAAATTCATCAAGATTTTGATTTTGTTTATAAAAAATACTTTAATTAGTTTTTAGAATGCAAAAAATAGCAATATACTTCCTTTTTTTATTTTCGACAGTCATGGCCCATTGCCAGTTACCCTGTGGTATTTATGACGATGCCATGAGAATTAGGATGATTGAAGAACATGTCTTGACTATTACAAAAACAATGAATTTCATAAAAGATAATCAAGGGAATGAGAATCAAAGTTTTCAAATAGTAAGATGGACAATGAGCAAAGAAGAACATGCTCAGGAAATTCAAAATATTATCAGTGAATATTTTTTAACTCAAAGAATTAAAATCAATGATAAAGATAGTTTGTATCTTCAAAAGCTGCAACTATTGCATGTAATTTTACTTGATGCCATGAAATGCAAACAAACAATTGATACGAGTCATGCAAATAATTTATTAGCGAACTTAAATAGTTTTGTTAATTTATACTTTGATGAACATGGAAAATCACATTTAAATGATCTTAAAAACAAATAGAAATTATCTCATCTTTGTAGTTATTCTTTTGATTTTAGTTCTTGGAAGAATCGTACCACATCCTCCAAATGTTACCCCATTAATTGGATTAATGGTATTCTCATCTCAATTATTAAAAGGAATCTCTTTTTTATTAGTTCCAGTTATAGCAATGTTTTTAAGTGACTTAATTGTCAATAATTATATTTATGCTGGTTATTTCACAGATTTTCAGATTCTTACTCCTGGATTTATATGGATTTATTCTCCTATTATCCTTTTTGCTTTTTTAACTAAAGCTAAACTATTTCAAACTGTCAATTTCCCAAAAGTTGTTGGATTAAGTCTTTCAGGTTCAACAATTTTTTTCCTAGTAAGTAATTTTGGGGTTTGGGTTTCGAGTGGAATATATGCCTTGAATTTCCAGGGCTTGTTGCATTGCTATACTCTAGCAATTCCTTTTTATGGTAATAGTATCGTGGGAGATTTGTGCTTTTCTATTTCGCTATATGTTGCCTATAAACTCTCAACAGAGATTTCAGAAACAAGTTTAAAAAAAATATAAATTGTTGGTTATAGACAAATAACTAATTAATATTGACCAAAATTATTAACTAATAAAGAGAGTAGAATGAGCGATAAACACAAAGGTACTGTCAAGTTCTTCAACGACAAGAAAGGCTATGGATTTATCCTTAAAGAGGATGGTTCAGACCTTTTCGTGCATTACTCCAATATCAATTCTGACAGAGGATTTAAAAGCTTGAAACAAGATCAAGCAGTTGAATTTGAAGTGGAAACAGATGATAAGGGAGAAAAAGCCGTCAATGTTACAGCAGTTTAATTATTAGTTAGTAACTTCATTAATTTGCTTAAGATTTTTTGCCTCAGTAGCTCAATGGTAGAGCAGTGGCCTCTTAAGCCATTGGTTCAAGGTTCGAGTCCTTGCTGGGGTACAAATTCAATCAATGATCCTAAAGAATAAAAATGTAGTTATCACTGGAGCAGCATCCGGTATTGGACTTGGTCTTGTAAAAAGGTTTGCTAAAGAAGACCTAAATTCTCTTCATCTATTTGATATTTCTCCCAACATTTTTTCTATCGCAACTAAGTACAATGCGAATGGCTATATGGTTGATGTAACTAATGAAGAACAGGTAGCTATTGTAATCAAAAAAATTATTGAAAACGATGGATCAATTGATATTTATTGTTCCAATGCTGGCTATCAAAAACTAGGTACTTTAGATATATCTAATGATGAATGGGACAAAATGTGGCAAATAAATGTTATGTCCCATGTTTATGCAGCAAGAAATTTATTTAATGAAATGATTAAAAATAAAGGTGGTTATTTTTTAATTACTATTTCAGCTGCAGGATTATTAAATATGAATGGTTCATTAGGGTATGCAACGACAAAGCATGCAGCTGTTGGTTTAGCTGAAAACTTTTCAATAATGTATGATTCCAAAGGAATTAAAATTTCTATTCTTTGTCCTCAATTAGTCGATACTGACATGTTAAGATTAGCTGATAATATTTCTAGAGACCATCCTTTATTTATAGATGGAATTTTATCTCCTGAAGAAGTTGCTGAATGCGCTTTAAAAGGTATTGAAGATGAATCATTCTTAATTTTGCCCCATCAACAAGTCAAAAAATATATTCAATTTAAGTCAGCAGATTATGAAAAATGGTTAAAAAGCTTTAGTCAACTTGTTGAAAATGAAAAGTAAATTACTAGCTTGGATTATTTTTTTTAGATTTTATTTTAAACAACTGTCAATAAGCTTAAAATTATTAGTTTTTTTAAATCTATTCTTACTTTTGAGTAGTATTTTTCTCAGTATACTTCATTGGATGAAAATTAATATTTCTTCTTATTATTTTTTTATAACAATAGTAAGCGCACTCAACCTTGAATTTATAAGAAAAAAAACGATGCAACTTTAAATAATGGATGACTTAAGAATTAAAAAGTCATTCCAAAACCAACATACAAACCCTTAATCAATAGTTGGAGTTGTTTTTCTTGATCTTCAGAATATAGACTATAGTTAAGACCAACAGTTAAATAGGCCGGAGATGTCTCCAGTTGAAAAAGTTTTCCAATAGTGCCTTGAATGTGTTGATCATCAGCATCTTTATTTTTGAAAACTCCATTGATATAGAAATCTGGCATAGTATACATTAGGCCTAGGCCATATTCAGTACCAAGTCCATTTTCTTTATAATATTTGGCATAGAAAGCTAAATTATTTCTAAAGAAAAAACCAAGTTCAGGTTTTAAAGTAAAAGTAGGATCACCCTGTACATTTTCAGGAGCATTTCCACCAACTACATCATATTGAAGTATTTCACTTCCGACCCAAAAACTTCCAGAACCTATCTGTCCACCCATTAGATAAGAGTTTTCAGAAACATCTTGAGAGAAAATCATTGAAATAAAAGCAAGTAAACCAAAAATCTTTTTCATATTTTAACCTTATAGTTTTTAATTTAATATATTAAATCTAATTAATACAAAAAACTATAGAAATTATGAACTGGAAATGCAAGCATACTTGGAAAAAATCAGCTATTAACACTGCTTGGTGTTTGCTAGGTTGCTCCATAGGTGATTTTTGTACAATCTATGCTTTTCAAATAATTGAACATTCTTGGATGGTATGGCAAGTTATGTTGCTAGCCATGATAAATGGATTAGCTACTAGTATCATGTTGGAAACTTATATCTTATCAAAACAGATGAATTTTACTGAAGCTTTAAAAACTGCTTTCGGAATGTCATTTATATCAATGATAGCCATGGAGTTAGCAATGAACTTGACAGATTATTTTCTTACTGGTGGCGCTGTGATTGTATGGTATGCAGTTCCAATAATGTTAATTGTAGGTTTTATAACTCCTTGGCCATATAATTATTGGAGATTGAAAAAATATAATGCAAGTTGTCACTAATGGAAATTAAACTTAATAACACCAATATCATTTTAACTGGAGCTAATAGCGGAATTGGTTTTGCAACTGCTGAATTACTTTTAGAATCTGGTGCCAAATGTATTCTTCATTATAATAATAATTCTAGTGGAGTTGATAAATTAAAAAATCAATTTCCTAAGCAAGTCAAAATTTTTCAAGCAGACTTTAATAACTTAAATCAAACCATTGATTTTTTTAATTTTTCTGTTCAAGAATTGGAAAAAATTGATGTTTTGATAAATAACGCTGGGACATCAATTATGAATGATATTTCTCTAGATGACAAAACATGGATTGCTAATTGGGAAAAGATAATGAATATTAATTTGCTTTCTTCAAGCCTATTAATTAAAAAGTCTTTACCACATTTCATAGCTAATCAATCAGGTAGAATCATCAATATTGCATCAAGAGCAGCCTTTAGAGGAGACACCAAAGATTACCTAGCCTATGCAGCATCTAAAGCAGGTATGGTAGCAATTATTCGATCGGTCGCTAGAAATTTTGGGAAAGAGGGAATAAAAGCTTTTTCTATTGCTCCAGGTTTTACCAGAACGGCGATGGCTCAAAAATCAATTGATAAATATGGAGAAGATTTTGTTGTTAAAGATATTGCTCTGACTGAATTAACTGAGCCCAAAGATATTGCGCCTATCATAGCACTGATTTGTTCTGGCGGTTTTGATCATGGAACAGGATCCAACATTGATATCAATGCTGGAAGCTATGTTCGATGACATATATTTTGTTATTAAACATAGTCTCTGCATTTATTTTAATTGGCCTAATCCTTACCATTCAATTTGTACACTATCCATCATTCCGATATATTTCAAATAGACAGTTTGAAGAATTTCATCGTTTTCATTCTAAAAGAATTTCTTTCGTTGTCATTCCGTTAATGTTAGTAGAATTAGTTTCTTCATTGATTCTTTACTTTAACAATCAAGACAATATGATAAGTACAGTTTTTCTGATTAATCTAATTCTTGTGGTATCAATATGGGCTCTGACTTTTTTAGGAATTGTTCCTATTCACAATCAACTTGCGAAAGCTTTTGATATTCTAACCTTTAAGAAACTTCTATTATTTAATTTTTTCCGTACAATCTTGTGGATATCACGTGGGTTACTTATGATTATTCTATTAGGGTTTTTATTTGAGATTATTTGATTGTTTGATATGAAAACAACTAGATTAAAACTATGAGTCCATTTGTTTTATTTGGCCCGATGCATATTAAAACATTATTCATAATTGTTTTGATAGCATTATTGTTACCTGGTTTATTAAACAAATCATTAAATAATAATGCAATAAATAAATTTAATATAGGTTTAGCTGCCTTATTAATTAGCAATGAATTATTCAAACCATTTTATTTAACAGTTCTAGGTGATTTTAAATGGTCAAATACCATCCCGCTTCATTTATGTCATATCTCATCATATGCGACAGGTTTGTATTTAATCACTAAAAATAAAAAGTTTTTTGATTTTGCATATTTTTGGGGACTTGGAGGAGGATGTATGGCTTTATTAACTCCTGATATTGAATTTGGATTTCCACATATTGATTTTATTTCATTATTCTTTGGTCACGGTCTTTTATTTTTTGGCATTATGTACATTTTAAAAATTTACAAACCAATAATAACTTTTCATTCTTTGTTAAATGCATGGAAATATGCCTTTATGATATTCCCTTTTATTTACATAATCAATCTTGCAGTTAATATCTTTGCAGATCCAAATTATCAATCCAATTTATGGTATTTGGCTAGCCCTCCTGGAGGAGCATCAATTATGGATTTTTTTCCAGCGATTTTTCAAAATCCTCCAATGCATATACTTCCTTCAATAGTTATTGGATTTTTAGTATTTTTATTTCTTTATTTACCAATGTATTTAATCAATAGAGGAAAATCATGAAAAAGTTTTATTTTCTAGTCATGTTATTTAGCATATTAAATGCTTCTAGTAATCCAGTTGGAGTAAAATTCCCAACCATAAAAGGAATATCGCTTTCTGAGAAAAGTGTTACTTTTCCTGATGATTTAAATAATCGAGTTACTGTTTTATCAGTTGCATTCAAACAGCAAGCTCAATATTGTATTAATAGTTGGGCAGATGAATTTTTAAAAAAATATGGTCTGAATCAGTCAGTTCTATATTATGAAATACCAATGTTAGGAGCTCAATGGAAAATGGCTCGGAATTGGATTGATGGAGGTATGAGGGGAGGCGTTCCAAAGCCGTTGCATGACTTTACAGTAACATATTATGGTCCCCTTAAAAAGTATTATAAAAGCTTAGGAATCAATGATAAATCCGATTGCTATATCTATATATTGGATAAAGAAGGTATTGTTCAGGGATATTTTCAAGGATATTCCAAGCCAGAAACAATTAAAGATTTTTTTAAATTAATTGACTCGCTAAATGACCAATAGTATTGCTTCCACATATGAAGATTTTTTACTTGCTTCGGAAAAAGCAGCTATTTCTGCTGCAACTGTTAGAGGTAAGGGAGATGGAAAGTTAGCTGATAAGCTTGCAACTGACAGCCTAAGAACATCATTAAATAGACTAAATCATCAGATTAGAGTAGTAATTGGTGAAGGTGAAAGAGATGAAGCGCCAATGCTTTATATCAATGAACTTCTTGGAAGTGCAACCTCTAATTTAAATTTAGATCTTGCCGTTGATCCATTGGAATGCACCACAAATTGTGCACAAAATCTACCCAATTCGATGTGCGTAATGGTGATAGCCAAAGAAGATTCTTTACTTTCTGCTCCTGATACTTACATGATGAAAATTTGTGGTTCAAACAAACTCAAAGGGCATTTATCTATCAATTATTCAACAATAAAAAATCTTCAAATCTGCTGTGATAAATTGAATAAAAAACCAGAAGAGTTAAAAATAGTAGTTATGGATCGAGAAAGACATCTCAATATAATTAATGACATGCGTTCTTTTGGTGTAAATCCAATATTGATTACTGATGGAGATGTTTCAGCTGGTATTGAAGCTGCTCAAGGTAAAATTGATTTGCTTTATGGTATTGGTGCAGCGCCGGAGGGGGTTATTACAGCAGCAGCAGTCAAAGCTCTTAATGGATTTTTTTTAGGTAAGCTAGTCTTTCAGTCAGATGAATTTTTAGATAGATCTAAAAAAATTCTTGGAGAAGATATTCACAAAATATGGTCTGAGAATGAACTATGTATTGGTGATGATTATTTTTTTATAGCAAGTGGTGTTTGCGATGGATGGATTCCAGGTGTTAAGTTTAGTTCAGTAGGAGTAGAAGTTTTTTCAAAAGTTATTTTTGGAAATTCTAAAAAAATTCACTTAATTAGTAATATATATTCCAATGAATAATTTAATAAAAACGGCTTTAAAAATGGTAGAAAGTGGCAAGGGAATACTTGCTGCTGACGAAAGTAATCCAACATGTACGAAACGATTCGAAAGTCTTTCTATTGAATGTACTCCAACATCAAGAAATGATTACAGAGACTTACTATTTTCTGCTCCAGATATTGAAAAATATATTAGTGGAGTTATTCTCTTCAATGAAACTTTTTACCAAAAAGACTTATCATCTCAAGCCCTTTATCCTGAATTTTTATCTAGAAAGAATATTTTACCAGGCATAAAAGTGGATTTAGGACTAGAGAATTTCGATGGTTCTTCTAGAGAGCAAATTACTAAAGGTCTTCATGATTTAGAAAAAAGGGCTTCACAATATTATATTGATGGGGCAAGATTTGCTAAATGGAGGGCCGTTTATCATATTGATGAGTCATTACCTAGTCAAAAAAGCATTGATAGAAATGCAAATGATCTTGCAGATTATGCTTCAATTTGCCAAAGCTCTAACTTAGTTCCTATTGTTGAACCGGAAGTTTTAATGAATGGAAATCATTCTATTGCAAAATCTTATGAGGTGACTTCCAAAGTCTTACATTCGGTTTTTGAAGAATTATCAAAGCGAAATATTATTTTTGAAGCAATGATTTTAAAACCCAATATGGTACTTTCTGGTTATAATAATCAACAGGCTTCAATTGATGAAGTGGCAAAATGGACTGTCAAATGTCTTAAAGAAAATGTTCCTTCTGATGTACCCGGAATAGCATTTTTATCTGGGGGACAATCGGATGAACTTGCAACTTTGCATTTGAATGCAATGAATCAATTACAAAACCCATGGAAGTTGACATTTTCTTATGGAAGAGCATTGCAATCCCAAGCTCTTCAAATTTGGTCCGGAAATCATAAGAATATTTTAGAGGCTCAGAAAGTATTTATTGAACGAGCAAAGGCTAATAGTTTAGCCTCTCAAGGACTTCTTTAATTAATTTTTTGAAAAATTAAAACTTTATTTGAAGTCTCAATTTCAAATTGGTCGCCCATTGATATATTTCTTATAGAAAAATTTGATGGGGTAATTTTTGTTTGATTAAGTTCGTAAAATAAGTTTTTAGATTGAATCAAACTCTCTTTTTCAAATGTCATGATACTCACGATTTGATTTTTAAATGATTTAAATTTTTTATAAGAAGAGATTGGTGTAATGATATAATTATCCGTAAAAGCTTGTAGAATTATTTTTTGAGAAAACTTATTTAAAGTTAGAAGATTTGATAAATGATGATCTTCATCCTTACCGCTTATGCCAAAAATAGATATTTTTTGAATTTTTTTTTCTAAACACCAAATTAAAATTTTTTCAAAATCTGTTTTACTTTGGTCCTTAATTTTAGTGGATTCAATATTATATTTTTCAATAAGATTTTTTTCAACCGAATCCATATCCCCAATTACATATTGAGGAATAATTTTATTTTCAATCAAGTTGTTTAAGGATCCATCGGCAGCAATTAAATTAGGTGACCCTTTAATTAATGTTATATGTTCCTTATTTAAAGGGAATTGTCCGTTAAGAACAAGAGTTGCATGCTCTACTATGTCCATTGAGACTAAGAAAGACGATTTTCTACAAAATCCCAGTTAATTAAATTTTCTAAAATAGCTTTAACGTAATCACCTCGAAGATTCTTATAGTCTAGATAGTAAGCATGTTCCCATACATCTATTCCCATCAATGCATGCTGATTATATGCTAGTGGGTTTTCAGCATTAGGAAGACCCATAATTGCAAGCGTATTATCTTTTTCAACTAACCATGTCCAACCACTTCCAAAAACTCCTAATGAGGCAGTAGTAAATTGTTGAACAAAGTTGTCAAAAGTTTCGAAAGATTCTTCAATTTTAGAGGCTAGTTTTGATTGAATCATCGTTTTCCCATTTGGAGACATTTGATTCCAGTATAAATTATGGTTCCAAGCTTGACCAGCATTATTAAAAATTTTTTGCTGTTTATCATTAAAACTTTTTATAACTATCTCATCTAAGCTCATACTTTCGTATTCTGAGTTTTCAATTAAATTGTTTAGCATTGTGTAATATGCTTGATGATGTTTGCCATAGTGAAGATCAACAGTTGCAGAAGAAATAACTGGGGATAAACTATTTTCGTTGTAAGGTAGTGTCGGAAGTAAAAATTTGCTCATAATTTCTCCATAATTTTTTTTTATGTAATTAAATTTTAAGTCAATTTATAAAATTTTAATCAAATATATGAGGTATAAAAATGACTCAGGTTCTTTTAGGGGAAACAATAGTTCAGTTAAATGGTAACCTTCCTTCAGTAGGTTCACAAGCGCCAGATTTTCTATTAGTCGAAGGGAAAAACTTGGAAAATCGATCACTAGGTGATTACGCCGGTAAAAGAATTGTGATGAACATTTTCCCAACAATAAACACTCCTGTTTGCTCAGCTTCTGCTAAACGCTTCAATGAAATTGTTGAAACATTGAATGATGTTATCGTATTGTGTATTTCTAAAGATTTGCCATGGAATCAAGAAAATTTTTGTTATGAAAACGATTTAAATAATGTTGTTTTCTTGTCAGATATGAGAAATCATCAATTTGGGGAAAAATATGGAATCATTCACCAAAACGCAAAATTTCAAGGACTCTTAGCTCGATGTGTTCTTGTATTAAATCAAAATGGAACTATCGAATACACAGAACTAGTTGAACAAACTGGACATGAACCTGATTACGATAAGGTATTAGAAATTATTCAAAAGTAATTATTTAACAAGAAGTACAGGACAATTACATTGTTTAGATATGCTGATTGGCTTACTTCCAAAGAAAAAGTTTTTAATAGGATTTTTATTGGATACTCCTAAAGAGATTATATAATCATCTTTTGCAAATTTTGTAATCGACTTTACGGGGTCTCCTTCAAGGAAAAAAGTTTCATTTTTAATCTTAAGTTTTGAAAGTTGATTAGAAGTTGTCTCAATTGATTTTACTACATCCTTCTCTTTCTTATCTTTAACATAAACAATATGAATTTCAGTTTTATAGTGTTGGGCAAGTCTAATAGCCATTTCAGTTGCTTTCTTTGACCCCTTAGTATTGTTTATTGGAAGAAGAATCTTATACTTCTTATTAAATGAAAAGTTTTTTACTACTAGAATTGATGAGTGGATAAATTCTATCAAATCATGATAGATTCCTTTATTTTTCCCTCCACCAACAACAGTAATGTCATGTCCATTCGAAAAAACTTCATCTCTAAGTTGATCAATAATTTCACCAGTTCTTAATATCAAATCTATGTTATCTGAGTTTTTTGATTTTAATAATACTTTCATTCTAGAATTATCTTCATCAATTAATAGATGGTCATCAAAATTTGCAGAAGAATTACTATCGATATAACCTTTGGTTTCTAGAAAATTACAAGCCCATTCTAGCGTTCTGATTCCAGGTCTATAAAGTTGTCTATTATCTAAACTTTGATGAACAACACTCACGTCTTTTTCAGAGAATTGACTAATTTTTTTTCCAACATATGCTATTGTTGACGATGCTTCAAATGCACTCGCAATTTCCATACCCATATTGAGGGTAGGTTTTGAAAAATCTATTCCTCCAATAGCAATCAATATTTTCATAAATATATCCAGTAAAATTTAGACATAAAATATAAGATAAGAATGGAACTTAAAAACATCATTATCCCCACCCTGAAAAAAACTTTTGTATTGACTAAACCTGTAGAATAAATAATCATAGCTGCAGGAGATGAAATGACTGTTAAAAAAGAAAAACTTGATGCAATAGCTGATGAAAGAGCAAATGTGATATCATTTGGTTGAAGCTGAATAGCCATTGGTCCTAAAAGAGATACGGTAGCAGAGCTAGTAAAAAAATTGGCAGTGATACCGCTAATGATTGCCATGAATGTCCAACTCATATTTTCAGAACCGGCAAAAAATTCAGCTAAAAGAAAATTAAATTTTTCAACAAGCCAACCAGATGCTCCTGTTTCATTTATTTGAATTCCTAAGGAAATTGTAGATGCAAATAAAAGAATTACACCCCAATTAGTATTCTTATTTATCGTTTCCCAATTAATCATCCCAAAAAGCATAAAAATCAGTGCTCCTGAAACAGCTATAATTCCTAAGCCAAATTTTTCATTTAATAAAAACCAGGAAAGGATAACTAATAAAACAATCACTAAAGCAAAAAGATTACTCATATTTTCTTGGATAGATCTTTTCTTGATATCCCTTTTATAACCGGAAAGTTTGATATTTTTTAAAGTAGATGGAAACGCAAATTGGAGTACAATGTATGCGACAATCAATTGTACAAACAAGATAGGATAAGCATGCTCTATCCAATTCCAATAGTCGATTCTTATATCACTAAATTCTTGTAAATAATTTATCATGATAACATTTCTAGCTCCTCCCGATGGCGTACCTATCGAACCTATAATAGTTCCATATGCTATTGAGAAAAGGACTAATAGTATGGCATTTTTACTGTCATTGTTTGAGGTGTCTAAGTTTTTTATCATGGAGAGTCCAATAGGTAACATTAAAGCAATCACTGTATGTTCTCCCAAAAAAGAAGATAGAATTGATGATATCAACATTAGTCCAGCAATTAACATTCTTTTTGATTTTCCAAAAATTTTTAGAATGATTTCAGCTAATCTTATATCTAATCCTTGATGTATTATAGCTATTGCAAACATTAATGAACCCATAACAAATATGACAGCATCATTCATTAGAGTTGAAGATAACTCCTCTGTTGAAACAACTCCGAGAATGACCTGAAGAACTAGAGCAAGCAATGCTATTGCAGGGAAAGGAATTGGTTCAGTCATTACTAAAATGAATGTCATAATTAAGATTATTAAACTATGATAGGCGGCGATAGATAGCCCAACTGGAGTAGTTAAATTTAGAAGTATAATCCCTATTAAAATGCTAAATACAAACCATTTTTTTTGTGAAAACCAATATAAAACTGATGACAGAATTATTTGATTTGAATTGTTCATGATACGTAATTTATTAATATAATTTTAAACTTATCTATGAAAGTTTTCTTGTTGACTGATTGATAATAAAAATGTAAAGTTTACCTAAATTTTTTTTTTAAATATTTATGCAAATTTTTCCAAAATGGACAAATAACTTCCCGGGGATTTTTCTCATTGGAGTTTTTTTATTGCTTTTCTCTTTATCTGCATTTATCTGGTATTATGGTTCTCCTTATTATACGGATGTTGGTTATGCGCCAAAACAACCAGTTCCTTATAGTCACAAATTGCATGCTGGTGATTTAGGAATTGATTGTAGGTATTGTCATGTAGGTGTCGAGCAAGGATATTCAGCAGTGATACCTCCAACCGAGACCTGTATGGGTTGTCATACTTATGTCAAAACTGACAGTGATAAATTGGAATTAGTTCGTCAAAGTTGGGAAACAGGAATGCCAATCGAATGGGTTAAAGTTCATATGCTTCCTGAGTACGCTTATTTTAATCATAGTGTTCACGTTAATGATGGGGTTGCCTGTATAACTTGTCATGGAAATATTGCAGAAATGGAAGTGGTTTATCAGGCTGAGCCATTAAGTATGGATTGGTGTCTTGATTGTCATCGATCTGATTCACCTGAAGTTAGACCAGTGAGTGAAGTTACAAATATGTATTGGACACCACCTGCTGATTACGATAAATTTATAGCTTCATGGATGGTTAATCATGCAGATGAGAGACCTGTAGGAGATTGTCAAAAATGTCACAGATAAAGAAGAAAAATCAAGAATTTGTTGATGTAAATCAACCGGTAGATTCAACACTTCCTAATCAAAACTTTGGATATTGGAAAAGTTTAAAAGATATTTCTTCTTCAGAAGACTATGATAAGTTTCTTAAACAATCAGATCATAATGAAGATACCAATATTTCCAGAAGAAACTTTATGTCTCTTATTGCAGCATCTGTTGCTCTAGCTGGCTTAGAAGGATGTAAAAAACCTGTTCAAAAAATTATACCTTATGTTGAGGCCAAAAGAAATACAATTCCTGGAATACCAAAGTATTATTCTACAACAATGCCATTTAAAAATAATGCTTTTGGTTTGGTTGTAGAAAATCATGATGGGAGACCTATTAAAATTGAAGGTAATGCTTTACATTCGATAACTGGTGGAAAATCTAATGTCTATGTTCAATCAAGTACTCTAAATATGTATGATCCAGATCGTGCAAGAGGTGTAAAGCTCAAAGGTAAAAAAATTGAATGGACAAAGTATCTTGAATCTATTCAAAGTCTAAAAGATAATGTTGATAGCAAGGTGGCCATTCTTTCAGGAGAATCATCTTCATTATCTGTTAAAAAAATTAAAAAAGACTTTCTTAAAAAATTTCCAAATTCATCATGGACCATTTATGAGCCAATTAGTAATGAAAATGTGTTATTAGGAATTGAAGCTGCTTTTGGGAAAAAATATCAACCGATTTATAATTTTGACAAAGCTCAAATTGTTTTATCTGTAGGTTCAGATTTTCTCGGAGTAGATGATAATAGTATCTACAATACAAGAACATTTTCTTCAAAAAGAAATTTAGAGAACGAAAATTCAGAAATGAATCGTTTGTATGTTGCTGAATCTTCAATGTCTGTGACTGGTTCGTCTGCCGACCATCGTTTAAATATTAGAGCTAGTGAATATCACAATCTATTAGTTGAGTTAGCTCATGAACTAAAACAGTTAGGAATGAAAATTGAAGTTAATGCTAAAAAATCAACTAACAATCTTTGGATAAAAACTGTTGCAGAAGATTTATATGTAAATAGGAAAAAATGTATTGTGATTGGTGGAGATTCATTAGGCGCTGAATCTCATGAATTAATTGCGACGATCAATTTTCTGCTTGGATCAAATATTGATTATTATCCATCTGAAAATACTTCCTCCATATCTGATTTACAGGTCTTGTGCCAGAAGATTAAAAATAAGGAAGTCGATACTCTATTTATTCTAGGCGCAAACCCAGTTTACGATGCCCCAGCAGATTTAGATTTTGGTAATTTAATTGATCTTGTTCCCAATACTGTTCATTTGAGTAATTATTATGACGAAACATCTAAAAAATGTGATTGGCATATTGCTGAATCTCATTATTTGGAAACATGGGGAGATGCTTGCTCAATCGATGGTTATTTAAGTATTATTCAACCTCAGATTCAACCTCTTTTTAATTCAAAAAATCTTATAAATGTTTTGTCATTATTGGTTTATGGAGAAGATATTTCTTCTTATGAGTTTGTAAAAAATAATTGGAAAGAAATTCTTGCAAGTTCAAACTTTAATCGTTCTTGGGAAAAAGTATTGCATGATGGTTTTTATGCTAAACAATATGTTAGTCCAGTCAAAATCTCTAGAAAATCATCAAAATCTTATTCATCACAAAATGTCCAAAATCAGGATTCATTTGAATTAGTATTTACTCCATCTCCTACTGTTTATGATGGTAGATTTTCTAATAATGGTTGGTTACAAGAGCTACCGAAGCCTATATCTCATTTAACTTGGGATAATGCTGCTTTTATTAGTCTAAAATTAGCGAAAGAGTTGAAAGTCCGTAATGGTCAATTATTGCGCATTAAATCTTCAGATTCTATAATTGAAATTCCAGTGTGGATTTTGCCTGGTCAAAATTCTAAAACCATTACAGTTGAGCTAGGATATGGACGAGAATTTTCAGGAAGAATTGGAAGCGGTGTAGGTTTTAACGTCTACCCTTTAAGAAAAACTGATACGATGCATCTTATTTCTGGCATTGAGATGGAAGTTTTAAATAAAAACTATCCTTTAGCTGGTACACAGGATCATTATGGTTTAGAAGAAGATCACAAAGCTGCTCCAGGATTTTCATCATTATCATCTGATGCAATTCAATCTAGAATTCCTGAGATTGTAAAACAAACTACTTTAGATGAATATAAAAAACATCCCGATTTTGTAATTGACGCTGTTAAAGAGCATCTTCCTGACAAGAAAAGATCATTAGCAGATCATTCAATGTATAACCCTGAGAAAGAATACGATTACTCGAAAGGACCACAATGGGGAATGTCTATCGATTTGACAAGTTGTACTGGATGTAACGCGTGTTCGATTGCATGTCAAAGTGAAAACAATATCCCAGTTGTGGGTAAACAACAAGTGATGAATGGAAGAGAAATGCATTGGATTAGAATAGATAATTATTTTTCAGGTGATCCTGATAATCCAGAAGTATCCACCCAATCTGTTGCCTGTGTACATTGTGAATTAGCTCCATGTGAGCAAGTTTGTCCTGTAGCTGCTACAACACATTCAACGGATGGAGTCAATCAAATGACATATAATCGTTGTCTTGGAACTAGATATTGTGCAAACAATTGTCCATACAAGGTAAGGAAGTTTAATTTTTATAATTATACAAGAGATCTACCTGAAGTAGTCCAAATGGCCATGAATCCCGATGTTAGTGTTCGTTTTAGAGGAGTAATGGAAAAATGTACCTATTGTTATCAAAGAGTTACTGAAGCTAGAATAACTGCCAATAAAGAAAATAGAGACATTATTGATGGTGAAATTAAAGTTGCATGTCAACAATCATGTCCAGCAGATGCTATTAAATTTGGGGATATCAACGATCCCAATAGTGAGGTTAGTAAAGCTAAAAAACGTAATAGAGATTATGCTTTGCTTGGTCAATTAGGTACCAGTCCTAGAACTACTTATTTAGCAAAAATAAGAAATCAAAATCCAAAATTAGTTTCGTCTCATTCAACAAAGGGACATCATTAGTCATTATGCAAAAGTCAGATTATAAATCAAGAGCACTAGTAAACGCTGAACAGCTTTTACCTGGCAATCAAACTTTTACATCTATTACAAATGACATTGCAGGTGTTCCAGAACAGAAAAAAACTCCTATTCAATGGTGGTTGCTTTTCGGGCTTGCTCTATCACTTCTTGGAGTATTTGCTGGAAGTCTTGGTTATCTAATTTGGGAAGGTACCGGAATTTGGGGTATTAATATGCCTGTTGCATGGGGATGGGCTATCATAAATTTTGTTTGGTGGGTAGGTATTGGCCATGCTGGAACCTTGATTTCTGCTATTTTACATTTGTTTAGACAAAATTGGAGAAATGCTATTAATCGTTTTGCAGAAACAATGACCCTTTTTGCAGTTATTTGTGCTTTAGTATTTCCCGGAATTCACATTGGAAGAATATGGGTAGCTTATTGGTTTTTCCCTCTTCCAAATCAAATGGGGATGTGGCCTAATTTTAGAAGTCCGCTGATTTGGGACTTTTTTGCTGTATTTACTTACTTTACTGTTTCTTTGTTATTCTGGTACACCGGACTTATTCCTGATTTAGCCACATTAAGAGATCGTGCTAAGACCTCTTTAAGGAAAAAAGTTTATGGGTTTTTTGCTCTCGGATGGAGAGGTGGAAATAGACAATGGCAGCATTATGAACTAGCATATTTAGTACTTGCCGGAATTTCAACTCCTTTAGTACTATCGGTTCATAGTGTAGTTAGTTCTGACTTTGCAACAAGTGTGATTCCTGGATGGCATACTACTATTTTCCCCCCGTATTTTGTTGCTGGAGCAATCTATTCTGGATTTGGTATGGTGATGACTTTATCAATCATTGCAAGAAAAGTTTATAACCTAGATCATATCATTACATTAGAACATCTTGATAAGATGGCGCAGATTATGTTATTGACTGGATGTATGGTAGGGTATGCTTATGCAATGGAATTTTTTGTTGCTTGGTATAGTGGTAACCCCTATGAATCTTTTGCATTTGTCAATCGTGCTTTAGGTCCATATTGGTGGGGCTATTGGGCTATGATTTTCTGTAATGTTGTCGTACCTCAATTTTTCTGGTTCACAAAATACAGAAGACATATTCCATTTTTATTCATTACTTCAATCCTTGTCAATATTGGAATGTGGTTCGAGAGATTTGTGATTGTTGTTATTACTCTGCATAGAGATTTTTTACCTGGTGCATGGGCAATGTATAGTCCAACCATCTGGGATGTAGCAATTTATTTGGGAACTTTTGGATTATTTTTCACAGGATTTTTATTGTTTTTAAGATTTCTTCCAATGGTATCTATTGCTGAAGCCAAACTTGTTCTTCCAGAATCAAACCCTCATCATGGAGATGATCATTAATGGCTAATTATGGTATCATAGCAAAATTTGAGTCTCCTTCAGCGTTGTTACATGCTGCTGAAAAAGTAAGAGATAGTGGTTTTACAAATTTTGATTGTCATTCTCCTTTTCCAATCCATGGAATGGATGAAGCAATGGGATTAAAAAGATCAAAGCTAGGTTTTATTATTGGAGCAATGGGTCTTACAGGTGCGCTATTTGGATTTGGGCTACAAACGTGGGTACATCTTGTTGAATATCCCTTAAATATTAGTGGTAAACCGTATTTTGCTTACCCAGCATATCTAATTATTACTTTTGAGCTTATGGTACTTTTTAGCGCCTTTGGTGCAGTGTTTGGTATGATGTTTTTAAATAAAATTCCACGATTTAATCACCCTGTTTTTTATTCGGATAAGTTTTCTGATGTTTCAAGCGATGCGTTTTATATTAGCATTGAATTAACTGATCCAATTTTTGATGAAAATAAAACTAAATCATTTTTAAAAGAAATTGGTGGAACAGACATAGAGGTTTTAAGTGATGAGAATTAGTATAATTTTTCTTAGCATTTTTGTATTGGTAGGATGTTTTAGAGGGTCAAAATTTGAAAATACTCCCATCCATCTAAACCCGAATATGGATAATCAACAAAAATATAGATCATTAGAAGAAAGTTATTTTTTTGAAGATGGTTCTACTATGCGTAAGCCAATCGAAGGGACTATTGCTAGAGGAGAATATTCAAACGATATTGCTTTCTCTACTGGAAGGAATGAGGATGGAACTTTTCTTGTAGAAAATCCTCTAACTATATCGATGGATGTCTTAAATCGTGGACAAGAAAGATTTAATATCTATTGTAGCGTTTGTCATTCACAAGTTGGAAACGGAAAAGGCATAATTACTCAGTATGATTATCCTGTAATCCCAGCAAATCTTCATGATAAAAGGATACAAAGCCTTCCTGATGGAGAAATTTTTAATACAATTGTTTATGGCCTAAGAAGTATGCCAGCTTATGGCTATCAAATTAAAAACGAAGATGTATGGTCTATAATACATTATGTAAGGGCTTTGCAAAAAAGTCAAAATGCTTCTGCTGATTTTTTGACCAAAGAAGAATTAAATCAATTAGGTAATTAGAAATGAATATCGATCCAAAAAACTATACATATACTATTGATAATAATCGCAATAGGCAGATTTTTTTCTTAGGCCTAATTTTAATTTTAGTTTCAGTATTGATAGGTTACAAACATCAAGAATTTTACTTTTCCTATTTAACCTCTTATTTCTTTTGGTTAAGCATTGCTTTAGGAGGAATTTTCTTTACTTTAGTCCATTATGCTTTTTCAGCTGTATGGAGTGTTTCAATCCGAAGAATTATGGAAAATACCATTATTGTTATTCCAATTATGACAATATTATTTATTCCGATATTAATTGGAATGGAAAGCCTTTTCTCTTGGATGCCTTCAAATCCAAAATGGAGTATTCCTGGAAGCTTTGAAGCAGATCATTTAATACAACATAAATTATCGTTTTTGAATCAGGAATTCTTTTTAGTAAGAGCTGCACTTTACTTTTTATTGTGGAATTTTATTGTTATATATATTTATAAAAAATCAATTAAAAATGACACTATAGCCAACAATAGCGATCTAGATAAATTAAGATTATTTTCCATGAGCCCACTTGGAGTTCTTTTCTTTTTATCTTTAACATTCGCAGGTTTTGATTGGCAAATGAGTTTAGATCCCCACTGGTACTCAACAATGTTTGGAGTCTATACTTTTGCTGGTTCTTTTTTAGCTTTCTTGGCATTTTTGACCTTTACTATCATTCATTTACAAAGTAAGGGTTTATTAAAAAATATTGTCACTTCTGAACATTACCATGATTTAGGAAAATACTTATTCGCTTTCACGGTTTTTTATTGTTACATAGCTGGAGCACAATTTTATTTTATTTGGTATAGTAACATTCCTGAAGAAACAATTTGGTATTTACATAGATGGGTAGGTTCTTGGAAAATTATTAGCGTTCTTTTAATTGTTGGAAAGTTTTTTATTCCGTTCTTTTCCCTCATTTTTAGAGCATCAAAAAGAAATCTTGGGCTTTTAAAATATATGTCATTATGGATAATCTTTATGCATTATATAGATATTAACTTTATCATTATGCCAACTTATCATCATCATGATTTTCATTTCGGTATTTATGATTTGTTAGTTTTATCTGGAATAGGGTTGGTATTTATTGCTTCTTTTAGACATCGACTTTCGCAAAATCCTCTAATTCCAGTCAATGACCCTGAATTAATCAATTCAATAAATCATAGGAACCACTAATGGAAAATAATGGATATGAAAAAAGAGATATGCCAGTCAAACCTTTGGTAATTGGCGGTATTTCCTTCATTTTAATCGTAGCTGTAACCTTGTTCTTACTTTTTGAATACTATGTTCGAGTGATGGATAATTCTGTATATGATTTTAAACTTAGCAAGAGATCCAAAAAATTAATTGAACTTAGAAAAACAGAAAAAGAAACTTTATCATCTTATAAAATTATTGATGAAGAGATTGGAGTTTATCAAATCCCCATTGAGCGTTCGAAAGAATTATTAATTAATGAAGCTTCAAAATAGATTATCTTATCTGATAATTTTATTTGTTTCTTTTTTATTTACCCAAACAGTAAAAAAAGAACTTCCTAGCGAACAACCTATCAATGTTATTGAGAAGTTGGGCAACAATATTCCTTTAAATTTAGAATTTATTAATTCCGATGGCTCTCTAATAACAATAGGAGATATAATAGATAATGGTATCCCCACAATTATTACCCTGAATTATTTTGAATGTCCCATGCTTTGTACTCTTGTTCTGAATGGGTTATCTGATGCAATCAAGAAAAGCGATTTAATGCTTGGAAAAGATTTTCAGGTTATTACAGTAGATCTTAATCCCAATGAACCACTAGGCTTAATTCGAGAAAAGAAAGAAAATTACTTAGGTAGTCTTAATGTTAATAAAGATGATAATTCTTGGTATTTTTTAAAAGGGACTAATCAAAATATTTCAAAACTTGCAGATATTTTAGGTGTTGAATACTATTATGATTCTGATAGAGATGAATATATGCATCCTGCAGTAATTACATTTGTTGATTCTCAATCAAAAATTACTAGATATCTATATGGTATCGCTTATCCTAGCTTAGATTTTAAGCTAGCAATTTTGGAGACTGGGCAGGGTAAAATTGGATCTACTGTAGATAAAATTCTTCTGTACTGCTATCATTACGACCCTTATAAAAATACTTATACACTTTTTGCTACCAATTTTATGCGTTTAGGAGGTATATTCACTATCATTTTCCTAGCAATAATGTTAGTAAAACTTTGGAAAAATGATACTTTAATTGAAAGAAAAAATGATTGATAGACTAAACGAATTTTTTTTCCCAAAGCAAGTTTCAACATTTGCAAGTGATATCGACAACCTTTTTTATTTCATTTTTTACTCTTCAGTAGCTTTAATGGCTGTAGTGGTTATTGGAATGGTCATTTTTTCAATAAAATATCGTTTTAAAAAAGGGGATAAAGTTCGATTAACTAGTAGCAAAGATCATGATAATATTCTTGAATCATTATTTTTTATTATTCCTCTAATTTTAGTTTCAATCACTTTTGTTTGGGGTATTAGATCATATTTAAAAATGATTATTGTTCCCGATGATGCAATTGAAATAAAAGTTACTGGTCAAAGCTGGTTTTGGACATTTGATTATCCGGAAGGAGGAACTTCTTTGAATGAGCTAGTAGTACCTTCCAACACTCCAATAAAGATTCTGCTTTCCTCAAAAGATGTTCTCCATAGTTTTTTTATTCCAGTAATGAGAACAAAAATGGATGCATTGCCCAATCGATATAATATCATGTGGTTCGAAGCCCAAGAGGAGGGAGTTTACGATATTTTTTGTACTGAATACTGTGGGACTGCTCATTCTCAGATGGCTGCTAAGGTGATTGTTATGAAGCCTAAACAGTATGAAGAATGGGTCAAGGAACTTGGTTCGGGTGATGATGATCTTCCATTAGATGAATTAGGTGAAAAACTATATACCAAGAAAGCATGTAATACATGTCACACTCTAGATGGTTCTGATTTAGTTGGTCCTTCATACCTGGAAACTAGTCGTATGTGGGGTCAAACTAGAAACTTTGAAGATGGTTCATCAGCAGTCATTGATGAAAACTATATAAGAAAATCAATTTTAGAGCCTCAAAGTCAAATAGTAGCAGGTTATCAAGGTGTAATGCCTACCTATCAAGGTCTGTTATCAGATAGAGAGCTCGATGCATTAATTGCTTTTTTAAAATCACTAAATGAGAATAGGAATTAAATTAATTGTAAATTACAAGGTTAAATATGAGTGAAAATCAAAATATCAATTATCTAAATCACCCTAAGGGAATTATGTCTTGGTTATTGACTTTAGATCATAAACGAATTGGTCTAATGTATTTATTTAGTGGAATAATTTTCTTTTTAATTGGTGGTCTTTTAGCACTTGGAATGAGACTTGAGTTAGCTGCACCTGGTAATGATTTTGTGTCAAACGATACATATAATAGTATGTATACTTTGCACGGAGCTATAATGATATTTCTTTTTATTATTCCAGCTATTCCTGGAGCCTTAGGGAATATTTTACTTCCATTGATGGTTGGTGCAAAAGATGTTGCATTTCCACGACTTAATCTTGCCAGTTTTTACATTTATTCTTTCGGAGCATTGTTTGCTATATACACTATAGTTAATGGAGGAGTAGATACTGGTTGGACATTTTACACTCCTTATTCTACTCAAAGCACTTCAAATGTAGTGCCGATGACATTAGGTATATTTATAATTGGTTTTTCATCAATTTTGACCGGATTAAACTTCATTGCTACTGTTCATAAAATGAGAGTCCCTGGTTTGACTTGGTATAAATTACCACTCTTTGTTTGGGCTCTCTATGGTACTTCTTTAGTTCAAATTACTGCAACTCCTGTTCTAGCGATTACTATGGTATTATTAATTTTGGAAAGATTTTTAGGCATTGGTATTTTTGATCCAGCTCTTGGAGGAGACCCAGTCTTATATCAACATTTCTTTTGGTTTTATTCGCATCCAGCAGTATATATCATGATATTGCCTGCGTTTGGTATTATAAGTGAAATTATTCCAGTTCACTCGAGAAAAAAAGTTTGGGGGTATAAGTTTATTGCTTACTCAACTTTATCCATTGCATTTATTGGATTTTTAGTTTGGGGTCATCATATGTTTACATCTGGTCAATCGGTTTTTTCTCAGATAGTTTTTTCATTTATAACTTATTTTGTTGGAATACCTACTGGAGTTAAAATTTTTAGTTGGATTCTTACTATGTATAAAGGGCAGGTTTCCTTTACTACCCCAATGATTTATGCACTATCATTCTTGTTTTTATTTACCATTGGCGGGTTGACAGGAATTTTTCTTGGAGCAGTTGCCCTAGATATTCATTTACATGATACCTATTTCGTAGTTGCTCATTTTCATTACGTTATGCAGGGTGGTACCATCATTGCATTCTTAGCCGGATTGCATCATTGGTGGCCAAAATCTTTTGGTAAAATGTATAACCAAAAAATTGCTTCATTATGTGCTCTGGGTGTATTTATTGGATTTAACGGTACCTTTTTTCCACAATTTTTACTTGGATTAAGAGGGATGCCTCGAAGATATGCTACATATTCAGATCAATTTTCTGAGTTACATACCTATTCCACTTTTTGGTCAACGATTTTAGGGTTATCAATTTTTATCGCAATTTTGAATTTGATGTGGTCTTTGAGAAAGAGTAATAAACTGAACCCTGGTTCAAATCCGTGGGGTGCGTTAACAATGGAGTGGACTCATACATCATCTCCACCACACCCTCACAATTTTGAATCCGATCCAGTTTTTACAAATGGTCCATATGATTATGACAAAGTAATAGTAGAACCTACCTTAAAAAAATGAGCCACAATTCATCATCTCCTGATTTTTTACATCACCATTTCCATGATGTAGATCAACAATATCAAACTTCAAAATTTGGCATGTGGGCTTTTATTCTTACTGAAGTTTTGACATTTGGAGGTCTTTTCGTTGCTTATACTGTTTATAGATCTTGGTACCCTGAAATGTTTTATGACGCTCATTTGCTTTTAGATGTCCAGAAAGGGATGCTAAACACTATAGTCTTAATCTCTAGCTCTCTTACAATGGCGTTAGCTATTTGGGCTATTCAAAAAAAGAATAAAAAACTTTCATTATGGATGTTAGTTATTACATGGGTGCTTGCTCTTGGATTTCTTGGCATAAAGTATTTAGAATACAGTCACAAATTTGAAGTAGGTCAATTACCTGGAATATTTTATTCATATATGGGACCTGAAGTTGTCAATATCGATAATCCCCATATATTTTTTGGAATTTATTTTATTATGACTGGTCTTCATGGGCTACATGTTGCTATTGGTATGGGTCTGATTGCTTGGTTAATTTATTTAACTAAAAAAGATAAGTTACATTCTGAGTATTATACTCCTATGGAAACTGTTGGAATTTTTTGGCATTTAGTCGACTTAATTTGGATTTATTTATTCCCACTATTTTATTTAATTGGATAGAAAAATGAGTAACGAACATCACATAACTCCTCTTAGAACATATTTAATCATTGCAGGTAGTCTTTTATTTTTAACTGGGGTTACTGTATGGGTTTCCTATATTGACTTAGGCTCTTTCAATATAATACTTGCCATGGCAGTAGCAACTCTTAAAGCTACCCTGGTAGTATTATTTTTTATGCACTTACTTTGGGACGATAAAAAGAATTTAGTTATTTTTGTTATGTCCTTAATGTTCTTAGGAATCTTCATCACTTTTACGCTTCTCGATACAGGTTTTAGGGGTGGTATCAATCCAGAAGTAAAAACTGCAATTAAATCTAAAGCTTCTTTTTATGATAATCTTCCTTTAACTGATACTCATGGTAATCCTGTAGAAAGTCATGAGGATCATCATGAAGGCGAGGATGATTCTCATCATTAATGAATATTCGATTATTTTTTAGATCAGCCTTACTATCAACTATACTAGCTTATTTGTTGATTTTTATTGGTGGACTAGTACGCGTATCTGGTGCGGGTATGGGATGTCCTAATTGGCCGAAGTGTGGAGATAACTGGATTCCTCCTACTAATGTAGATTTGGAGCAATTTAACTTAACCTTAGCTTGGATTGAATTTATCAATAGAAGTTTTGGAGCTATTCTTGGAATCTCAATTATAGTTTTATGTTTTTTATCAGTTAAATACTTTTATTCCGATAAAAGAATTCTAAGTATAAGCTTTTTATCGCTTTTTTTAGTAATAGCAAATGGCGTAGTAGGAGGAGCCTTAGTTTGGACAAATCTAAACCCTTTTATTAAGACGTTTCATATGATTTTAGCTCTTGCTTTAGTTTCATCGTTGAGTTTCCTGACAGTAGAAGCCTATAAAATCTTAAGTGTTAATAAATTTGCTCATAGGCCTTCTTCAAATATTAACAAAAAAATTATATTTATTTTTGCTATATGTATTATTATTGAAATTCTTTTAGGTACTGGAATAAGAACAAATATTGAGATTATTCAAATAGAGTTTCCTCTTTTAGATAAAAGTCAACAATTAGATTCAATACCATTTTATAAGTACTTTCATACTTTTATGGGATTCACATTACTATTCTTGAGTTTCTATCTTTATAAAATATTTTCAAATCATTCTTTAAAGATTATTAAATCATTGAATATTTTTATTCTTTGTATGATTACTGTTCAAATTCTACTTGGAGAGCTATTAGTTTTTTCTGAATTACCTCAATTAGCTCGATTATTCCATACTTGGGGTTCATCTTGGCTTGTCGGAATTTCAGTTATTTACTATAATTTGGTTGATTATGAATTGGTTTAATAAAAAAATTATCCTCAGTTTTTTTGTTATAATCTCATTGGGATTTCTTGCATTTTTTGTTATTGATAAAGCTGTCAAGTCAAGATTAAACAATCTACCTGTAATTTCAAATATTGCGAAATTTGAATTAACTAATTTTGATAATCAAAAATTTACCAATGATCAATTGATTGGAAAGTTGTCTTTAGTGGCATTTATTTTTACAAGCTGTGAAGATGCTTGTCCAATAATGTCAGATCACTTCAGTGTATTGCAGAAAAGATTTTATGATTCAGATTTAATACAATTTATCTCAATTACTGTAGACCCTTCTGTTGATTCAGAAAATGTTTTGAATGATTATTCAAAAAATTATAGCATCAAAGATAACTGGTTTTTCTTGACTGGTGATTTACAAGAGATTGTCAACTTAGCTGAAAAGGGATTATTTCTTTCTGCTTCTTTATTGCCAGCTGGACATTCAACAAGATTTGTTCTTGTAGATCAAAACGGAAACGTTAGAAGGTATTATGAAGGTACAGACAAAACTAGTATTTTTGAAATCCAAAATGATATATTAACCTTGTTAGATGATTGATATGATTAAAAAAATTATTGAATTGACAAAAGTTCGAATTAGTTTTTTAGTTTTGATAACAACTTTTCTTGGTTTCTATCTTGGATCTAGAGGTTCAATGAATATAGAATTGCTATTTTATACTTTGCTCGGGTCTTGGTTTAGTTCAATGGGTTCGTCAGTTTTTAATAATGTATTAGAAATTGAGTTTGATAGATTGATGAAAAGGACTAGAAACAGAGTTTTACCTAGCAATCAATTCTCTAAATCTTTTGCGATTATTTTAGGGTTTATTCTATGTTTTTCAGGACTAATTATATTGCTTTATAAGGTTAATTTTCTAACCTTTTTACTTTCATTAATTACGATATTATCATACCTCCTAATTTATACACCCTTAAAGAGAGTTTCATGGACTAATACTATGATAGGTGCAATTCCAGGAGCGCTTCCTCCAGCGGGTGGATGGGTTGCTGCAACTAACTCCCTTGATTGGGGCGCGCTAGCATTATTTTTAATATTGTTTTTTTGGCAACATCCTCATTTTTACTCATTAGCATACATTTATAGAAAGGATTACGAAAGCGGAGGATTTAAAATGCTTTCTAGTACTGAAAATGGGATAAAACGTACTGTGCGACATATTTTTATCCACGCACTTTTGTTAATTCCAATCTCTACTTTACCTTTTTTCTTGGGATTCTCAGGAAGATTTTATTTGGTAGGAGCTTATTTACTAAGCAATATTTATATGCTTACTTGTTTACCATTTATAATTGATCAATCAAATGAAAATGCAAGATTAATTTTTAGAACCTCTATCTATTATTTCCCGCTTCTTTTAATATTGATTTTTGCTGATTTAAGAGTCTAGTTTATTAATTCTTCTAAGGTGTCTACCTTGGTCAAAATCAGTATCTAGCCATTCTTGAATTACTTCAATTGTTTCTTCAATAGAAATGAATCTTGCTCCAATAGATAGAATGTTTGCATCATTGTGCTTTCTGGAAAGTTGAATTATTTCTTTTGGTCCATTGTAATATACTACAGCTCTAATACCTTTAATACGATTTGCTGCAATAGCTTCACCCTGACCACTGCCCCCAAAAATAATTCCTTTGCACTGATTGATATTCTTTGAGATATAATTGGCAGCAGGTAAAATAAAATCGGGATAGTCATCATCATTATCTAATGATAGTGCCCCAAAATCCTTCACAAAAATATTTTTGCTAATAAGGAATTCTTTTACCCTTTCCTTGTGTTTAAATCCCGCGTGATCAGATGCTAAAACTATTTCTTTCATTTTTTCAAATAGAGTTTAATTTTTTTTAGAATATTCTTTCTATCAAATTTTAAAGTTTTTGCAACTTCTTCTCCTGGAGCTGAAAAACCATAGGAATTAATTCCAATAGGCAATCCATCTAATCCAACAAATTTTTCCCAACCTTGACTAATTCCAGCTTCAATTGAAATTCTTTTTTTACAATCAAAAGATAAAATTTTGTTTTTGTAACTTCTGGTTTGTTTTTCAAAAAGCTCCCAACATGGAACAGAGATTATTCTGCCTTTTGAACCTAAATGTTGATTGATTTCAATAGCTTTTTCAACCTCCGATCCTGAAGCAAATATTACAAAGTCAGGTTTTTTAAGGTCTTGGATAATGTACGCTCCTTTTTTAACACCGTTTCTAGTCAATTTAAGATCTATATTATTGTTTTGAAGATTTTGACGAGAAAGAGCTATCGCGCTCGGAGAGCTAACAAGTTTCAATGATTCAATTATCGAAAAAATAGCTTCATTAGCATTAGCTGGTCTAAAAACATAAAGATTTGGAATTGCCCTAAGTGACATAAGTTGTTCAATGGGTTGATGAGTTGGTCCATCTTCGCCAACAAAAATTGAATCATGTGTAAATTCAAAAAGAATTTGATTTTTTTGTATGGCGGCTAGCCTGATTGATGATCTCATATAATCGCTAAATGTTAAAAAAGTTCCTCCAAATGGAAAAAACCCTCCATACAGAGCAATTCCGTTCAATATTGCACCCATTGGAAATTCTCGAACCCCAAAAGCAATATTTCTTCCGCGATGATTATTAGGAGAATAATCTTTATACTTTTCAGCAAATTTGTTTGTACAATTAGATTCATCTAAATCTGCTGATCCACCAATTAGAGTTGGAATTGTTTCTGCCATTTTTTCTAAAATTTTTCCAAATGCTTTTCTGGTAGAAATTGAATTTTCTTCTATCAACATTTTTGAGAGAGATAAAAGCGCTTTTGAATAGTCGTTCAAATTATTGTCACGAGCTATTTTAGAATTTTTAATGTTTAATTTTTTTCTTTTGTTTAAAAAATATTCTTTAGCAAAACTTGGACAATAAAACTCTTCATTAGGAATATTTAGATTAATTTTTGTTTTTTTGATTTCTTCAATAGAAAAAGGAGATCCATGTGCTTGACTATTATTCTCGAATGAAGCACTTCCTTTTGCCATAACTGTTTTCCCAATAATTAGATTTGGCTTAGCGCTCTTGTGGGACATTTTAATAGCAGACCTAATTTCTTCGTGATTGTGTCCATCAATTTCAATTACATTCCAATTCATTGCTTCAAAAATCTTTTTATAATTTGTAGAATCTACTCTTGAAGTATTTCCAGCAATTTGAATTTCATTTGAATCATAAAACATAATAATTTTTTCAAGCTTCCAGTGACCAGCTAAAGTTGCTGCTCCTAAGGTTACTGGTTCTTGAATATCACCATCACCAGCAAAAATATATGTGTAGTTATTATTTTTTTTAATTGATTCTGCAAGTGCCATTCCAATTCCCATCCCAACTCCTTGCCCAAGAGGGCCAGTAGTAGCATCAATCCCCGGTTTTTCAACTTCTGGATGACCCGGTGTATTACTTTTTAGTTGTCTAAAATTCTTTAAGTCTTTTAATGTTAAAATATTTGCAAAGAATAATAAACAATACTGAAGCATTGATACGTGGCCTGCAGAAAAAACCACCCTATCTCTTATTGAGCAATCAATATTTTTTGGATTTAGTCTTATAAATTCAGAGTATGCAATGTATGCCATATCAGCCATAGACATTGGTCCTCCAGGATGCCCAGAATTGGCCTTCCTCACTCCATCAATAGTCAGCCCTTTAATTACATTGACTATAAATAAATCTTTATCCGATTTGTTAAGTTTTTCAAAAGAAGATAAACTGTAGCTCATTGCAATGAAATTAAATTATCGATAACATCTTTAGGATTCTTGGATTGGAAAATTTCTGAACCTACAACAAGTATATCTGCTCCTGATTCGATGCAATGAAGAGCGTTATTAGTTATCACTCCACCATCTACTTGAATTCTTACTTGTTTCTCAACATTCATTTCCTTCAAAAGAGACTTTAAGTTTTGAATTTTTTGTAATGAACTTTCGATAAATCTCTGTCCACCGAATCCTGGTTCCACTGACATTAATGTGACATAGTCAATCAGTGTTAGGTATTTTTTTAATACAGAAATAGGAGTTTTTGGCTTTAAAGCAATCCCACATTTTAGACCTGCTTTTTTTATTTGACCAATTAATATTTTTGGTGGAAAAGTAAATCGAGGTTCTGAAGCTTCAATATGAAAACTTATTCCGTTAGCACCAGCTTCAATAAAAGGTTTAATCAAATCGAAAGGATTACTTACCATTAGATGAACATCAAAAAATAAATCTGTATGGGGGCGAATTGATTTTACTACAGCAGGACCAAAAGAGAGATTGGGAACAAATTGTTGATCCATAATATCTAAATGAACCCATTGAGCTTTAGTTTCGTTGAGCATTAATATTTCTTCTTTTAGTTTCGAAAAATCTGCTCCTAAAATTGAAGGCGCAATTAAGTATTCTTTTTTAATCATAAAGTATAAAAAAAAATAAACAATTTTTGGTGTATTAAAAATGAATTGTTGATTTAATTTTCACTTTTGATTACTTTAGACCGACCAGTCGGTTTATGCATAATAATAGTGATAAAAAAAAACATATTTTATCTTCAGCGATAAAAGTTTTAACTCAAAAGGGGTATTACAATAGTACTATAGATGATATTGTAAAAGAGTCTAGCGTAAGCAAGGGAGCAATTTATCATTATTATAAAAGTAAAAAAGAAGTTTACTTGGATGTTATTGATATGTGGGAGCAAGAGTACCAAGAAATGATTTCTCCCGCTTTAAATGAAGAATCAAGTACTGAATCTCTTAAGTTACTTTTCTCTATTTTCTCTCAACAATTAGAAAAAGATCCATCTTTATTTCATTGTCTTTCTAGTTTTTGGTCAATATCAAGATTAGATGATGATTTTAAAGAATCAGTTCAAAAGGTTTACAATAGATTTCAAAAATTTGTCGAGATAATTATTCAAAAGGGAATAGATAATGGAGAATTTCATAGGATTGACTCTAAAATTGCTGCATTATCTTTAATCATTAATATTGAGGGAATTTTTTGGTTTTCTTTATTTGAGTCCAAGCATGTTAAACCAAGTGCTTACATAGATCAAATTTCAAATTACATTTTAGAAAATTTTAAACAAAAATGAGGGTATCATGAGCCAAGATTTAAACAAAATTAATAAAATTAAAACAGGTGGAACTTTTCTAACAACTGTTGTTGGTTCGGAAGAAGTTTTTTGCAAAGAAAAATTTTCCGATGAAGAAAGAATGATGTTTGAAGCCATGAGTGAATTTGCTGAAAAAGAAATTCTTCCACTCGCGCACAAGGAGCTTGAAACAAAAGATGAAAAATTAGTTCGAAGCCTGTTAAAGCAGATGGGAGAATTGGGTTTCTTAGGAATTGATGTTCCTGAGAAATATGGTGGTTCTGAATTAAGTAAAACTGGTATGTGTATTTTGGCTGAGGCTATAGCTAGAGGAGGTAGTGGATCATTCACTACAGTTTGGAATGTACAAACTTCCATTGGTTCGTTAGGAATTATTTGGTATGGTAATGAAGAACAAAAGGCAAAATGGTTGCCAGGTATATGTACTGGAGAAAAAATTGCTGCTTTTGCTTTAACTGAACCTAACGCTGGATCGGATGCTACAAATTCTCAAACTGTTGGTGTCTTATCTGAAGATGGAAAGCATTATATACTCAATGGACAAAAAATATTCATATCAAATGGTGCCTGGGCAGAAATTTTTACAGTGGCCTGTAAAATAGATGGCAAATTTTCTTCCATCGTAGTTGAGAAAGGAACTCCGGGATTTGAGATTGGAGCGGAAGAAAAGAAAATGGGAATGCATGGATCTTCTACAGTTCCATTGTACTTTAAAGATTGTAAGGTACCTGTTGAAAACTTATTAGGAAAAGTTGGTGAAGGTGCTGGACCCGCTTTTTGTGGGTTAAACATTGGTAGATTCAAATTAGGTGCTGGTTCTACAGGAGGCATGATGCTTGCAATAAAAGAAGCAATTGCTTATGCAAAACAAAGAAAAGCTTTTGGGCAATATATTGCTGATTTTGGTTCTATTAGAGATAAGGTGGCTGATTGTGTCGTCAAAACTTATACTACTGAAAGTATGTGTTATGGTGTAATTGGTGTTCAGCAAGAAGCTATCGATGAATTAGATAAAAATGATCCCCTTTACTACGTAAATCAAGGGAATGTTACTGGAAAATATATTGCTGAAAATTCAATTTGTAAGGTTTATGGAAGTGAATCTGCTTCATCAGTTATTGACCAATGTTTGCAAATTTTTGGAGGTTACGGTTTTATAGAAGAATATCCTATGGCTCAAGCTTATAGAGATACTCGTATCAATAGAATATGGGAAGGGACAAACGAAATCAATAGAATGTTATGTACAAGAGATATGATTACCAAGACTCTTAGTGGAGAATTAGGTTTCAAAGAATACTTACTTCAATTAGAGGATTCTTTTAATTCTGGATCTATTTCTTCTTATAAAGGACCATTCGAAAAAGAAGTTCATTGCATTGAAGCTGCAAAGGCTTTATATGCTATTTCGTTGAATGAAGCTTTATCAAAGTATGGACAAGATATTGGCCTTGAACAAGCAATTATAGAGAACTTAGCTAATATTTTAATTTATGCATTTGTAGCTGATAGAACGCTTTCCAGAGTTATACAAAATACTGATTACTATAAATTAAAAAAAGAAATTGTTCCATCACTATGTGCTCAGGTTTACATTGCTGAAGAAGGACCACGAGTCTTAGATTTTACAAATAAAATTTTAAATCAAATCTATGATGGAAATATCCCCAGTGATTTAAAAAATAAAATTGAAAATGTTAGTAAAAACTTGGTGCTTGATTCCAATACAATTGGTATGAAAAAACAGATTGCCGAAAAAGCAATGGAATTGGGTGCGTATCCAGTTCGAACATTAGGATAGGAGAAAAGATATGAACAAAGCAGTAATTATTGATGGAGTTAGATCTCCAATTGGAACTAAGGGTAGCTCATTAATAGGAATGAGATCTGATGAAATTGCAGGTCAAGTTATAAAGGGATTAATGGATAGAAATTCAAATCTAGATCCTAGTCAAATTGAAGATGTTTCATTGGGCTGTGCTTTCCCCGAAGGTCCAACGGGTATGTTGGTTGCTCGAGGAGCCTCTTTACTTGCCGGAATTCCGGAAACTGCTGCAGCAAATGTTATCAATCGTTATTGTGGATCTGCGATGACTTCTTTACATCAGATTAGTACCGCTATTGAAAGCGGAGATATTGAGGTAGGAATTGCTGGGGGAGTAGAAGACATGTTTACCATTCCCCAAGGAGGCTTTGCTCCTGATTTTAATGTAGACCTTGCAGAAAAAGATTACTATATCTCCATGGGTGAGGGTGCTGAATTATTAGCACAGGAATTAAATATATCAAGAGCTGAACAAGAAGAATTCTCTTTTAGGTCACATGAATTGGCTGTTGAAGCACAAAAAAATGGAAAATTTGATAATGAAATTATTCCTATTCAATTAGGTGATGGTTCAATTTTTGAAAAAGATTCTGGACCTAGAACTCCCGATAAAGAAAAAATTAAATCCTTAAATCCTGCATTTAGAGCTGATGGAACGGTAACTGCTGCGACAAGTAGCCCTTTTTCAATTGGTGCTTCTGCAATGTTAATAACTTCTGAAGACTATGCACTTAAAAATAATTTAAAAATCAGAGCTAGTATTGAAGGAAGGGGGGTAGCTGGAGTTCATTGGACAAAGTTTGGAGCTGGACCATTGCCTGCTACAGAAAAAGCTTTAAAAAATACCGGATTATCTTTAAGTGATATTGATGCAATTGAACTTAATGAAGCATTTGCCGCTCAAGCTTTATACTGTATTAAAAAAGGGAATTGGGAAATTGATAAAACTAATCTTAATGGTGGAGCGATCGCTCTTGGACATCCGCTCGGGATTTCAGGCACAAGAATAATTACAACACTTCTGAATGTTCTTGAGCAAAATGATCTAATAACTGGTCTTGCTACCATGTGTGTTGGTACTGGTCAAGGGATAACAACTATTATTAAAAGGGTTAATTAGATGAATAACATCAAAAAGTGTGCAGTATTAGGTTCCGGAGTAATGGGTTCTCAAATTGCTGGTCATTTAGCTAATGCAGGAATTCCATCTTTACTATTTGACATCAATATTGATTTATCGAAAAAGGCTCTAGAAAATCTTAAAAATTTAAAACCTGCTCCATTATTTTCAAATGAGACTATTAAATTGATTTCACCTTGTTCATATGATAAAGATCTTAATCAGTTGAAAGATTGCGATTTAGTCATTGAAGCTGTTGCTGAAAAAATTGAAATAAAACACGATGTATATAAAAATATACTTCCTCATTTAAGCGATAATGTAATTTTAACTTCGAATACTTCTGGTATTCCTCTTGAAAATTTAATCGAGGTTCTTCCAAGCGAAATTAAGAAACGTTTCTTAATTACTCATTTTTTCAATCCACCAAGATACCTTAGGTTGCTCGAACTTGTAAAGGGTAAGAATACATGCGATGATATTTATAATACTATTGCAGATTTTGGAGAAAATATATTAGGTAAAGGAGTTGTTCATGCAAAGGATACCCCAGGTTTTATTGGTAATCGTTTGATGAATGCAGCGGCTCCCCTAGTCTATAACAAGGCTGTTGAAATGGGATTAACTGTTGAGGAAGTAGATGCATTGACGGGCACTTTTGTAGGCAGTGCAAAAAGTGCATATTTTCGTACTCAAGATATTGTTGGACTTGACACTGTATTAAATGTACTAAACAATATGTATGAAAGAGTTACGACAGAAACTGAACTAGAACGAGAAAAATTTATTGCACCTAAAATTATCGAAGAGCTTGTTAAGCAGGGAAGACTCGGTCAAAAGAGTGGAGAAGGCTGGTATAAAAAAATTGATAAAGATATTTTATCTCTAGATATCAAAACATTAGAATATTCTCCTATGAAAAAACCATCTTTTGATGTTTTAAGAGTGGGTAAGCCAATTAAAGATTTGAGAAAAAGATTAGCTGTAATTTCTTATTTAGACGATAAGGGTTCTAAATTTTTGTGGGAAATAAATGCTCCTATGTTAAGCTATACTGCAGGGTTGATTCCTGAAATTGCTGATAATATTATTGAAATTGACAATACAATGAAATGGGGATTTACTAGAGAACTTGGAATTTTTGAATATTGGGATGCAATAGGTGTTTCTAAATCAGTTCAAAGAATGCAATCTGAAAATAAGAAGGTACCGGAATGGGTACTAGCTATGTTAGAAAGTGGAAGAGATTCATTTTACAAAATTGTTGATAGTCAACTTACTTATTGGTGCCCAGTAGAAAACAAATCCAAAGTTGCTCCGAAAAATACTAAAAATATTAACCTCAATCTTTATCGAAACTCTACCAATACTTTGTTAAGAGATTGGAGTGCTAGTATTCATGATATTGGTGATGGAGTATTGAATGTAGAATTTCATTCAATTTTTGTTCCAGCATTTAATCCTATTGATCGTTCTATAGTAGATGTGATGAAATACGCAGTCAAGTTACTTGATTCAGATAAATATAAAGGAATAGTTGTTGGTCATCAGGGTAAAAACTGGAGTGCGGGTGCTAATGTTAATGATTTTAAAGTCGCAATTGATTCTAATAATTTGAAATTAATGGAATCCAGTGTAAAAGAAATGCAGGATTTAACACAAAGGATTAGACATTCTAAATATCCCATAATTACCTGTCCATTTAATTTTGCCTTAGGTGGTGGATTCGAATTTTATGCTTGCTCTGCTCAGTCCGTTTCATCTGGAGAGTTGTATGCGGGTTTGGTTGAAGCAATCCAAGGTTTAATTCCTGGAGCTGGTGGGCATTTGAGAGTTCTTCTAAATTTATTAGAAAATAATAATGCTTCTAATGTAAATATGAACATAGCTAGACAAGCAATGGAAGTGATTAATCCTCTTGCTGTTTCAAGGAGCGCACTTGATGCAAAAGAAAAAGGATTTTTAAGAAAAAGCGATATGATTTTGATGAATTCAGACCATTTAATTGCTAAGGCGAAGAGTTTGATTCTTGAATTGAATGATAATGGTTATTTACCTCCAAAATATAGAGATGACTTAACTTTACCCGGAATGACTCTGAGAACATTTGCTTCTGTTGGATTGAAGACTATGAAGGCTCAGGGAAAACTATCTGATCATGATTTATTAGTTGGTACTAAATCAGCATATGTTCTTAGTGGTGGAGAAAAAGGTGGCTTAATGTCTAAAGTTGATGAACAGTATATTTTGGATATTGAAAGAGAAAGCTTTATGTCTCTTGCTGGAGAGAAGAAAACCCAAGACAGAATAGCTTATTTTCTTAAAACAGGAAAACCATTAAGAAATTAAATTTTCAAAAAATTAGTTTTATAAAAATCTATTTTTGGGTAAATTCACAACCAAATTTCATACTTAATTCTTTACTATATCTGGAGGTATAATGACTAAATGGTCTAAAGACAAATTCGTTCAACATTTAACATCAAACTGCGAAAATCATGTTGCTATGAATTGTTTAGAGCTTGTTTCATTTTCTGAAAAACTATCTGATGAATTATCTTGGGGAACTGGAGATGAATGTGGTACAATGACATTTAAATGTAATTCTGATTATGGACTTCTTCCTCTTTTCAGGCTTTCATCAAATGGAAAAATTAATTTGCAGCTAAATTTTTTGAGAAGTAAAAATCTCAACAAACAAGTGTTGAATGATATGATTATCAAGTTTGAATCGAATTTTTTAAGAGAATACGATCCAGAATCCTATCCATCAGATTCCTACGAACCTATTGAAGATTTAATTTGTACACACAATCAGTTAGAGAACTTTATGAAAACAATCGAGGGTTGTACTTTTAGATTAAAACAATAATGGATTTAAAAACTAAATTTAAAAAAATTAACAATTTTACTATTGAGCTTAGTATTATTGCCAAATGGAATGATATCCAAACAGATTATGAAAAATCTAAAGCAAAATTTGTTAAAACCTTAAAGCTTCCTGGTTTTAGAAAAGGGAAAGTTCCTCCAAGCATGTTAAAAGATCAATATTCTTCATCGATAGATTTAGCATTTGTAGAAGATTTTTCCGAAAAATATTTTATTTTAGCTCTTCAAAAAGAAAAATTACAACCAATCAATCAAGCTGGTTTAAAAGATATTGATTTTTCATTTGGAAGTGATTTTTCATTTAAAGCTGAGTTTGAAATAAATCCAGAAATCAAAGTGCCTACCTTAAAAAAGAATATTGTCACTGTTGAAAAAATTGAATTTCTTTTTGATGATGAAGAGGTAGAACAAACAATTAATAATATATTGAACTCTCAATCTTCTATTGAGGATATCAAAGATTCTCCTAAAGAAAATGATTATTTAATTTGTGCAATTCAGGAAATTGATAATTCGGGTTTACCCATTATAGGTAGTTCAGAAAAAAAATATTTTCAAATTGGTCAAGATCCTTTAATAGGTAAAAACTTAAATATGTTTGATGGAAAGAAAATTTCTGATGTTGTTAACACTGAATTAGATCTAGGAAATGGTAAAAAAAATTATGCAATTACTTTGGAATCAATTCAAAGGAGAGTCGCTCCAAAATTAGACTTAGATTTTATTCAGAAAATGGATCCTAACTGTAAATCAATTGATGATTGGAGGACAAAGATTAAGGAAAGTCTTTCAAAGGAATACGATAATAAATCATTAGAAATATTTAATTCTGCTTTAATAGAAAGTTTTGTAAAGCTCATTGATCCCCCTTTACCTTCTTCTATGTTCGAAAACTATATGAACAATATCATTCATGATATTCGTCACAATCAAAAGTATACTCATTTAGAAGAAGATAAAATCAGAGAGGACTATAAGTTGTATGCTGAAAATAATATTAAGTGGTTTTTAGTTAGAAACGCTATCATTGAAAAAGAAAATGTTCAGGTTCTTGACGAAGATGTAAAAATTTATATAGAAAAGGCAATTCAAGATGAAAATGATGAAAAAAGAAAATCTGAAATTGAAAGATTCTATAAAAAACCTTCCAACGTCCAAAGATTAAAGGATGATATGATTGATGAAAAATTGATTAATTTATTATCTTCTTATTCAAAGATTAAGAATGTTTCAAAACATACTAAAGACTTAAAAGATGGACATAATCACTAGAATGGAGAATTTTCAAGGTATTTTTGGTATAGCTTCGATTCTACTAATCGCATTTTTTCTTTCAGAAAACCAACAAAAAATTAATAAGAAAACCATTTTAAACGGAATTATCTTACAATTTCTTCTGGGAGTTTTTATTTTGGTTACTCCAATCGGAAAACCAATTTTTCAGTATCTCGACTCAGTTGTGACAAGACTAATTAGTTTTGCTGATGCTGGTAGTGATTTTCTTTTTCAATCATATATTTCAGGTGCTTTTGAACCTGCTTTAGTCAATTTTGCTTTCCGCACTTTGCCTACTGTAATATTCTTTTCTGCATTAATTTCAGTTCTATATCATTTCGGAATTATTCAATTAGTTGTTAAAGGATTTGCTATCATTTTTCAGAAGATATTAAAAACAAGTGGTAGTGAATCGTTAAGCGTATCTGCTAATATTTTCCTTGGACAAACTGAATCTCCCTTGCTTGTAAGACCTTTTGTAAAAACAATGACTAAATCTGAATTAGCTACTGTTATGATTGGAGGTTTTGCTACTGCAGCTGGAGGAGTTCTTGCGATCTATGTTGGATGGTTGTCTGATATACCTGGAATTGCTGGACATTTATTAACTGCTTCAGTGATGTCTGCTCCTGCAGCCATAGTGATCGCTAAAATTATTTTTCCAGAAACAGAAGATTCTGAAACTATGGGTAATTTAAATATTCAGGTTGAGAAAACGACTAGTAGTGCGATGGAGGCGTTAGCTTCAGGAGCTTCATCGGGATTAAAACTTGCAGCAAATATTGCTGCAATGTTAATTGCTTTTTTAGCTATTCTTGCAATGATTAACTATTTATTATCTTTTCTTGGAGTCTCACTTGAAAGTATTCTTGGTTTTATATTTATGCCCCTTGCATGGGCGATGGGAGCCCCATGGCATGAAGCAAGTACTTTAGGAGCTTTAATGGGTAAAAAATTAGTTTTTACAGAATTAATCGCATATACTGATTTACAGACTTTAATTAACTCTCAAGCTATTTCTGAAAGAACATCAATAATTGCAGCTTACGCATTATGTGGTTTTGCTAATTTTGGATCAATTGGTATTCAATTAGGAGGAATTGGGTCTATGGCTCCAGATAGAATGAGAGATTTATCTTCTCTTGTAGCTAAGGCAATGATCGGTGGTGCATTGGCATCATGGCTTACTGCATCAATTGCTGGAATTTTACTCTAAAAATTTTGTTATTTTTTTCTTGGTAATATACCAAAACTATGATAAGTTTCTCCACTTTTGCGCACAAAATAAGTGCGCCTGTAGATATTTGAAAATTTACTATGTAGAACCTTTAAGTTTTAATCCTGGAGTTAGACAACAAACTTTAAAATATACAATTGAGAGTTTGATCCTGGCTCAGGACGAACGCTGGCGGCGTGCTTAATACATGCAAGTCAAGGAGAATTTTATTTTCGAATAAATAGTAAACTGGCGAACGGGTGAGTAACGCGTAAATAACTTGCCTCAGAGATTGGGACAACATTGGGAAACCAGTGCTAATACCAAATAATGCAGCGGGCTCTTCGGAGCATAGTTGTTAAAGTAGGCTTCGGCTTACACTTTGAGATAGGTTTGCGTCCGATTAGTTTGTTGGTGGGGTAATGGCCTACCAAGACTAAGATCGGTAGCTGGTCTGAGAGGATGATCAGCCACACTGGAATTGAGATACGGTCCAGACTCCTACGGGAGGCAGCAGTAAGGAATTTTGCACAATGGGCGAAAGCCTGATGCAGCAACGCCGCGT